>Ga0214477_100507_pt1 | contig 26929 bp, 21 predicted proteins | sample M1_20Mar14CPVII9_FD_165058 | JGI IMG/M metagenome (GOLD analysis project Ga0214477, IMG submission 165058) | Marine eukaryotic communities from Monterey Bay, California, United States - M1_20Mar14CPVII9sort6BwellC16 | ecosystem: Environmental > Aquatic > Marine > Unclassified | place: USA...
CCATTTCTACATAGGAATTGACCAAATTGTGTAGGGAGGCGAAACTCAACACTCGTCACTTTACGTACATTTTACCGTTTGAGCTGCTAAATAACCCCGTTTTGTGTACGTAAAAAGGCGAGTAAAGAGTGTTGAAATCAATTTGAGAGTAGAAAAGGATACCAAAATAGAGCGGTATCCTTTGTAACTCGTGGAAGGAGAGATATTCTTTGCCAGATATTCTAGTGGCTTCAAGTATGCTGCTCTATGCTATATATAGACGCATATAATAACCCTAATACTCTTACACAAAGACTACTTAAACCTCAACTCTAAAAGTGAACACAAGATGTGCACAAAAACTATTAAATAGAACCAAACTTTCCCCACTCTTCTTTCAACTTATACAGTATCATATCCTGACTGAACATCTTCAATCTTTATCTTCTTCTTTGTCTTCATTGTTTCAATTCATCATCTTCCGCTATACTTTCACAATCCGATGCCCGTCGTGAGTGCTGAGAATGATGTGAGCTCTTTGATACCCCAGATGAGAACGGCCTAGAGAAGGGCCTAGTTGTTGAGCCAGTACTACCCGATGAATGATTTGATCCACCCCTTGAATGTGAGCTACTTTTCAGTATACCTGATCCTGATACACCACCACTACTATTCGAGTATGATCTTGATTCTTTACTTCCATTGCTCACCACAAACTTACTTGCAAAGCCATTATCATCTCCTCCTCCAAAAGATACATGATTCTTACCCAACATGGGCCTCAAATCTTTGTCACCCAGCGAGTCTCTCCGTTGTGGTTTTTCCTTTAATGTTTTGTCATATATGATGTCAGGGGAAACTGCATTATCCTCATTTCTCAAAGCTATCAATCTATCATCAATACCCTCATGAGCTTTATATGCCATGATGTGTTTGATAAGGCCATCCTCGGTAGTGGCACGTTCGTTGGCTAGTGTAGACATTTGTATACCTCGATCGATGAGATTCCTTCGAGCCATGTTGCCTGGCTCTAATCGTCTAGCAAGGTGAAGACACAGCTCAGCCGCCATCGTCTTCACACTCCAGCCATCTGTTACAAAGTTAAGATCCGTCATATCGGGAGCATCAAACTCAAGGATCATGTCAATATCAGTAGGCTCGACAGTATCATACTGTTCTGTACTCCCGTCACAAATCTTGAGCAGCAAACACATGGGCAAGTGAAGTGCCCCAACGGCAAAGTGGTTCTCTATACCTGGCGGTGCCCACTTAAGATAGAATTCTCGACACTTATCAACCTCTCCGCTCCATTTCAATACCCTAATGATTGGCCAGAAGATATGATAGAGTCCTATCATGTCCTTAGTATCGTACGAAGGGAGTATTTCGGCAATTACTTGATCACATCTTTGGATAGCTTGTTTAGTTTGACCTCTTTGGAGATACCATAAAGCACTTATGGCATATGTCACCGCTACTCTATTGACAGAGTATGCCTTGTATATCAATGGGGCATGTTCATCTGGCATGTATATACTCGTCATGACCTAAGGTATGATTGGATGTGAATAAGAGACAAGGTGAGATTCATATGCCTATGAAGATGGACACATCATATGCACACGGATATTGTCGGGAGCCACTACTTACCGTAAAGTATTGAAATGCCTTGTCTATCGAACCAATTCGTCCATACCACTCTGCCAAGGCACCCAACGACCTTACCAAATGAAAGCTTTGAACCTGTGCCTCATGATAGAATCGACTATAAAGATCCATTTCAAGATTACATGAATCATTCTGATTGATAACTCCGCCTTTCAATTGTATACTAACTCGATTATAGATGGGAAACATGATGGATATATCCTTAATCTTCTTCGAGGCGGGACAATTTTCAAAGATTCTCATGGCATTAATATTCAACTCCGCCGATAAAGGAAAGGCCACAAAGCCATGTAATTTCTGAGTGCATCACCTTTGATGATAAGGAGTTGCAGTATCATTTCTAACTCTTCCGGAGCCAACTTGTTTAAATCCTGTTGTGTAAATCCTGCCCCGATATACTCCTTGTAACGACGTTGATCTCCCAAGGCTAGGACGCCTCCTTGCTTCTCGGGTGTTTTCCATACCTCGAGTGTTTCATCAATCAACTCTAATGTCTCTTCGGTACGCCCAATCTTACTATACATTTCAGCCATCTTAACTGCGTAAGCAGCAGAGCCACGTCCTGTCACCGAGTTACTATCACCACCGTATCCACCTCCTCCTCCTCCTTCACCATACACACCACTCATACCCAATACTGAACCTCTTGCGCCATTCTTAGACTTTAACGCACCTAACTTGACATAACCAATATAATAATTCGAACAAATTGGTAATGCCAACACCACAATAATAGATGAATAGGCACGTATACTTGGTGCATTATAATAATATGTCATACCCACAATTGGTAAATTTGTTACTAATAAGCGGAAAACTGACATGAAGGTTAATTTTAATTTGAGACGTTCATCAATAATTTGTGGTAGCTTTTCCATTTCACTTCGTGGTCGTATATTTAGGATGTACGCGCAGCCGAAGGGTAGTAGTACGAAGAGTATGGATAGGAAGTATATTGCATATGATGCTGATGTTGAACTTTGACATGTATATTGACCAATCTGTGTATTTGTTGATAAGTAATCTGTGCTATCCCCTGAGCTATATGCACCATAATCAATGGAACTTGTACTAAACACCATACCATATCTCAACACTGGTACACAAAGTACAATAATCTGCAAAATCAATTGCGGTGAACATAATATCAAAATGGCCTTGAACATTTGTTGCCAATCAATCTTAACACGAAGAGGCTGACCTTGATTCGTACCCATACGCTTACGTAAATGTATTGCAGAGTAGTCACATCCACTTAAGGCTGATATTGATATCATTATTGACGTGCGTAACTTTGCTATACGTTCGGATCGTTTACTTAAGCCAAGATTGGTGCTGCTACTATCATTTGTACCTCCGCCTTCTCCTGAACTCCGTGTGGTAGAACTAACGGCACTACCTCGATTACCACCATTTCCCAGTGGATTACTCATTAATGTACTTATCCTCCAAGCTCGTGCGGCAATAATACTACCACAACAACTTGTACTAATAAACATTAATGGTTCACGTATTAAGCAACCAATGTTACTTATATAAACATATAAAAAACACATTGCAGTAGTTATTACTGTAGCGAAGATGAAGTAACAAACATATATTGGTTGTGCAAATTCTAGTACACGTTTGGATTGATTGTAATAGAATGTTATGAAGAGTATTATTTGTGAGATTGCAATTAGGGAGAGTATTATTGACATTATTATTTGAAAGGATAATGGTTGGGATAGGATTATCATTGTTGTTGTTGAGGTATCTTGATTGGTTGATTTCTCTTCCTTTGTTATTTTGGATTGTCGTACTAGATCATCTTCTTTTAATAATCGAGCATCGATGTCAGATGTTGCTTGGTATCCTAAGTTGTGCACATCTTGTGCATCTTTATTCATATATTCATTTTCAAAGCTTCTATTGGCATTCTCTGTACCCCTAAGGCGGCCATTGTTGGGTGGTGTATTGATATCTATGCTCGATGCGTCATGTTGCTGTCGAGCTGTGGATGAATGACTTTTGACAGATATGCAAAAAAGCAGAAATGTTATTGCAATGGATATGGGCAAATTTCTAGATATCATCTTTAACGACTTGACGCCTACTGCTGCATTAACATCATCGTCTCTATCTTGAGCAGATATGGCCACAACTTATACTAGGGGGCTATTGCAATGAGGGGAGTAGTAAGTGGGGGAGAGGCCTTTGTTCGTTTGATCGCTAAAAGCATTTGTCAAGAAGCGGCTTTGGCCTATAGAAGCGCTGTCCTACTACTTCAATTGATCAGTTATTAGCATATCTACTAGGTATCATGTGTTGGTTGGATGAATGTAAAAGCTGTGGCAAGCCGACGTGGGCAGGATGAGGTCAGTGTTTAGTTGTTGTTTCGATATCTCCTCTTCTCTCGAAAGATTTTTATTGCAATTCATATTAATAAGCCTCACCTCCCCATTCATATACTCCCCATTACTCCCCATATACTCCCATGCGCTACCATATCCATTATTTATATTAGGCAAGCATATAGATGACGCATTGTAAGTAGGTTGAAAGTTGTGTGTGCGCTAGGTTGATATCCTCGAAATTATGCACAAAATATAACTTGCGATACTGCACGATTCTAATTTACTCTCGTCTGCTCACTTACACTACATTTTTTATACATTATACATTACATATTGGATACAATTAACAGAAAAGATATACAACTAGATATGCGTTGTCCAGGATGGAAGACGGGAAAATGTTCAAAAGCGGGAGGATTCATGTATACACATCAATTTACTTGCAAAGATTGTGGTATGGAAATACAGGCATCGAATGAAGATTATTTAAGAGATTTAAAGAAGAATCATAAGAAGAAATCAAAGGGTATGTTTGGTGAGAGTCAATGTGATAAACAAAGGAAGGGGAAGAAGGTATAAAAGACGAATCGAATCAAATGATGAACAAGGGATGAATGAATATACAAATCGATATATCTTTGAATGATACAAAGGGATTACGATACAGATTTAACACTTCTGTATTGTACATTTTGTTGAGATAAAGATATGGTGGATGTATGTATTGTTCATGATAGGAATGAGTAGAAATGTATAGTGTTATTAAACAGTGTGCATCAAACAGGTATTTATTTAAGAAAATACTACACAACTATACCCCATTAACTCGAATAAGCCCCTAATAGTTTCTTGCTGCCTCATCAGCCCGTGCCTTCTCTTCCTTAGTTGCCATAACGTCTTTTAATGTACCAATGGCAGAGGCAAGCTTCTTCTTTAGATCATCAATCTCGTCATTAGCAGCTAAAAGTTGATTCACCATATCATCCTTCCCGGCATTTGCAGTATCAAAGTTGTCCTTAGCGGTAGTAAGCTCCTCATTTGCAGCAGAAAGTTGCCTCTTCAAATCTTCTTTCTCGGCACGTGCGGTCATCTTTGTAGTAGCTAGATTGTTAGTTTCAGTAGTGAGTTTTCTCCTCAAGTCATCATTATCCCTTCGGAAGTTGTTGTTCTCGGTCTGTGCCTCCTGGAGTCTTCTCTTCACATCAGCAAGTTCGGCAGATAGTTCACTATCACCTCCTTGGGATACGGCACGTCTTGCGGGAAGCTTCCGATTATCTTCCTCAATCTCACTCTCCTCACTTTCTGATCCCGATGTTAACTCGGCATAGGATACAGGCTTCTTACGCCTTGGACCTTGTACCTCCTCAGATGCTTGGGTCCCTCCATTTGTGGCCTTCCTCTTCCTTTCGTTTCTCTTACTTTTGGGTACAGACTTGAGCCTATAAAGAGTATCTTTACCTAGTATCGTTTTAATCGGCTTCCGAGTATCCACACGAATCTTATCTTCTGCCGACTTCTTCGATGTATACTCATATGTTGTGAGGTCCGAATCAGCAAGAGACTTCAGATTCCCTGATTGAGCTTATCACCAAACTCTGCAATGGCCTTTGAGAGTGGAAATTTCTTTTCGCCAAACTTCTTAAAGTGGATTGTATAGAAACAATGTGCCGCACTACCAACCCCTGCAAAAAGGTTCTCTTTGTGTACTTTGCCAAATCGTTCATGGCCAAATGCAACTGAAGAAGAGCGGGAGTTAGAATTAGATAACGATGTTGAGAGATAAGTTGAAGAACTAAGACAACACTTCTTACGTTTCTCTTTTGCTGGATTAAGAGGGAGATGACCATCAATATCATCAATCAAGATAGTAAGTCCTTGACAATAGTCCGAAGATCCACCCCCTAGACCTAACTTGGTACGAGCATCAAGTTCTGTTTCAATTAGACGCCCTGTCATTCGACTATGAATTGAAAGTACTGCTTCCTTCTTCTTCCTCCTTTCTGTAACTCGTGTGACATCAAACCCAAAAAACACTCGTAACTTATATGCATCTTGTTGATGTTGATGGTTGAGATTATGCTGCCATGGTATCTTCTTATTAATGTCAACAGTGAATGATGACAACTCAACTAAACGGGATGGCCAATACTTGAATTGCACTTTCTTCCCACAAACTAAAAAGTCAAAGTCATCTGGGATATGTAGATAAGTTTTGGGTAGCTCTGTTTCCAATTCCTTAATCATTCCGTGAACTGCCTTAGACATAGACGCATCCAATCCAATAGAACTTGATTCGACGTAGTCTTGTTGTGCATGAATCTTATCTAGCACAACCAAGAAGACATACGGGTTTGTGCTAAAGTTAATGCACATACTATTTGCGTGACGGCACAGCCTTTCCACTCCAACGAGGAAGTTTGGCTCACTTGCATGAGATGCCTTCCCATACTCTGCAATACAATTCTTCACATCGGCATATCGGGGCTTGCTGAACAAATCTAACATTTGATCGTTTAATGATGTCCCAGCATTTAGAGAAAACTCGAACGATGGTAAACTAAGTATCCCCACAATAGACAGAGAGATCAAGTGTCAGAAGGGTTATATACACATCAATGCACAATAAAAGAAGCATATAATGTACACATCATATGCACACTAATCATATATACACACATATATCGAGATTACTACTCACTAGATACCTTTCTCCTTTTGTAAATCTCGTGCAATAATCCCCAACTGAATAGTTGTATCAGCACCAATACCATCCTTTACAATAACAAACGAACGATCACTAAGCACCTCACATGCCTGCTTCAATCCTACTCCGTTCTCTCCGACCTTATCCTTATCCGTCACACCTCGCTTGGATGATTTGAATACAGTAAGGATATCTTTTAATGGAATAATCTTCTTGATTGAGTTGTTAATAATGCACAATCCGGTAGTCTTCATATTGTTTTGTACTTTATGTTCATCCGGGTAAATGTGTAATTTCCCAATAAAACCAATACTACTATCAATGCCCTCCTGAACAGCGGCATCTAAGCCATTATCCACTATATCAAATAATGCCTGAATCTTAGATTGAAATCCACGACACAATGTATCCTGCACAGATAAATAAGGAGGAATAATGAGGTAATCATAAGATGTGCACATGATGTGAGCTGATTTGTATACATCATATTAATCTCTTACCCATGCGCCCACACCATCTACGGTGGTAATATCAACACGAGGAGCACGATGGGGCATGTTTTAATATATAATATAGTAGTCTATTATGTATTGCAGCAAAAGTACTGGACGCCGTACAAACCAGATAAGATGAGATGAATGGTCTCTTTTGTTTTGCAAAATGTTTTGTTATTTAGAAGATGTATGTAGTATATCAATTGCAACGAGTGATATAAGAATTGTTTTATGAGCCGCCTTATTTAAATATTCTGAGCTTATGTGTATGACATCTTGCATGCGTCTACTCCGCCTATTATGATTGTCTTGTTATATCCGCCATAATGATAATAGAGTATGGTATTGTTCGTTACGACGACAATTGCGTAGGTAGACGATAGTAGCAACGATTTACTCCTCAAACGATGCACCAACTTTGGAGTAATATTGTGATACAACTACGATAGATGGAATATACCACCCATCACCAGAATAACTACAATAAACACCTTAAAGGGAGGGAGGTATGCCGTACCTTCAACACTAGTACTTGCGTAGTATCGGAGCAAAGAGAGTCGACCTTCATATTGGCTTTTGCAATTGTGAGTTTGGCTTAATCACGGGGACAGCACCAAGAAGAAAGTGGTGAACCGTGGTAAAGACTGTAGTGAAATTGATTCTATCTAATTATGCCCTATATATATCCAAATTAATGGCGTGCTATACCGAGGTATCTTAAAAGGATACCGCGATATAGCACGTTTTATCCGAATATATATAGCACATACCCGAATTATAGCGTGCTATATACATAAAACAGGTACATACATCAGCCAGGCATACAAAATCACCCTCCAGGAATTTCTCGTAATCACCCTCCAGGAGTCTGATCGGACATCTACGAGAAAGATCCCTCCCTTGAGGGGAATAAATAAACCGTTCCTCTATCACACAATACCAGGCATACGCCCTACTATCGCCCTCTACTACGCCGTCCACCGCCGCCGCAGAGCACCCATATCATACCATCGGCGCCCTATCATATCATTGCAATACTGGGAGGTTTATTTCGTCACTGATACCGCGTAGGCAGCCCATAATTCGTCGCTATTACAAAACAATAATTAATGCATACATCATCGTACGACGAATCCCTCCTCCTATAATAATACCATTAAATTGGGTACATTGCAATGCATATGCCGATGTATATGCTGATTAGATGCTGTTAGTGATGTACAAGCCGGATACTACATATAAATAAGGCTGTAGGGGAGGCTATTGCAAAATTATTAAGTAGTATTACAATACTGGAATAGAGAGGTTTTAATTACACCTCCCAAACACAACAATAAACAACTCCCAAAACCATTGCAATAGATTAAAGACATCATTTATTGGTATAGATTCGGATTAGTAATGTTAGAGGGGACAGTTTATATGTTTGTGAAGGTATTATAATAGATTGGAGTTATTTAATGGGGGGAAGGATATGATTGTACCTGTCTATTGCAATAGAAGGCACCACATTCAACAATCAACCGTCTGAAATGGATGGATATATAAACAGTTAAAGGGGGTGGTGTAAATACTGCTAAAGGGGTGCAATGGAGAGCATATTTATTGTAATTGGGGGTTGTGGGGGATGACATACATATGTTTTGTGTATGCATATCCTGCTCAAAATGGGAGGGATAAACAGTACCAATAAATTGAATAATAGAATAGTTTATATATAAACACAAACTGCATTGATAACTAATTGTAAAACAGTATTAACTATATTAAATAGAATAAACACATATTAATTGTGTTAATTTTAATGCATCAACTTCAATCATATCTGGCTATATATACCGATTCGTCCGGAACTTGAGACTTGACAGGGTGATAGTGATGCTATCTATGCATCTATTCGCCGAGTATCCGAACCGAGAGTTGTGCATTGATCGAATGGGATACGTCGGCGCAACCCTTACCATCCGGTGAGGAGAGGATACCAGTACAAGGGTTAAAATAGGGTTAATAGACTAATTTTAAGCTCATAACCTTTCGTTCGAACGCGTGTTTTCCTCCTGGAGGGTGATTACGAGAAAGTCCTGGTGGGTGATGTTGTATGCACATCAGCCAGCTACCAGATTTGTGTTGTTAGTTTGAGACTTTGAGGTTCTTCCTTAGATAAGCTTTGTCATAATCAGGAAGTACCTTACTGGGGTTGTGCCCTCTCTGCTAACTGCAACAAACCCATTGCCTCCTTCTATCATCCAATAATGGAGGTAATACTGTGTTGCAAGGAAGTTTGTAACTGACATTCATGTTCTAATTAATACATAATATCTACCTACTGTGCTGATCGATGAATAAGAGCTCAGGATCAAGTCCCAATATAATATCGACAAAACTCTCTAACTCTTCTCTTATTCTCTTCCCATTCCCATACACATATGAATGTGAACTTGAGCTTGTATTGACGTCTCTCAGGTTCCCATTTAACTGAGTTTAAAGTTGCCTTTTTGCTATGAGCTATCTTGTTTTTGTCTCGAACAGTAACGCAGTAGGGGCTTCTGTTAGAACTCCAAGACTTACTGTGCCAATTTCTTTGAATAAAGCATCAATACTATCAACAAACGACTCAATAGCTGACCATGTCTGCCACACATTCTCAACACCTGTCATGTTGGCATCATAGTAAGGACCAGATTGCCATGGTTTGTTCTCAAGATTACTCTTTGGAGCTAAGCAACAGTCATCAATACCAAACTGGCCCATAGCAACGTAAACTACTTGAGACGTAAGGCCACCGTTATGGTAGAGCGGCTGAACTATCCACACTTCTCCACTTGCAAGTTGTTTCCATCCAACAATGAGTATATCACTCTGAATGGAATTATCTGATTTGCCAATTGAGTTGGTACTTAGGAATGGCATCAGTAGGACAAAATGATGTTGATACCACAGGGCCATTCTTCATTAATTCATCTTTAATCTCGTCAATATCGTGCATTTGTTTTGTACCCCCAAAAGAAGAGAAGACCTGCTCCACGCTTGTGCTAGGACTCTGAGCTATTTGATAATTGCCAAAATGTAATTCTGTCTTTTTTCCATGAGCAATGCCCCCTCGTGCGTTAATACACTGATATGCAACTGCAACAGAAAACTTGGACATCGTCATTTGTGGTTGTGTATAGGGATTGTTATATTGAATGTGAGGCCACTTGTTAATTACATTAAATTCCAATGGGTACATTGTATTGCTAGGAGATGATCCTGTACGTTGCTTCTTTGCTGCAGGGGTTCTTGTTGTATTCGTAGAAACCGACATACATTTATCAAAGAATGGTTTTACATCCTGGCAAATCCTAGTATCGTAGCTCTTTTGTCGTTTGGATGCTTATCAGGGTGGACGCGTAATAATAAAGCCCTGAATATCTTCTTTGTTTCTGTGGTATTACCTAAAGTAACCAGTCCGGGCGTTGCAAGTTGGAGTAGTGTTAGTAATACCTCTCTACTCGGTTCTTTTTTAATAATAATATCTACCTGATCGAGGAATAGACGGCGGAATGGATCACTCATCGTATAAAGTATTTTTGTGTTGTTAAAATTGCAACGATAGTTATGGTGATTTCTTATGTGTTATTGTTGTTATGATGATTGTTCGGCCGCTTATAGATATTCAAATTGATGAATTGCAAATATGACGATTCGTCTATATTGTTTTGCACGCAGCGTTGATTGAAGTATATATGGAATAGTGCAGCACCAACTGTATTAATAAAGGTGCACCGTCTTAGACCGTCTTTGATTTACCAGGTCCTTCCTTAGGCTTTGTAAAATCAGGAAGCACCTTAGCGCATCAGTAATTATCAAAGATTATCACTACTTTTATCAGGTCTAGGTATCTTCACTATCGATCACTGCCAATCTGTTTAGGTGTGTCTTCGATAATATAATACCATCAATGGCATCATCATCATCTAAATCATTAATAGTAACATCCCTAGCAGCAATTGGCGTAATCTCCATCACATCTCACATCTTTCACAAAATATCAAACAGCAGTAAAAAAAGTATGTCGGGCAAGAAAGTTGCATTAATCCTAAGTGGTTGTGGTGTATACGATGGTTCTGAAGTTACCGAGGTAGTATCATGCTTAATCCATCTATCTCGAGCAGGTGTTGAGGTATCAATGTACGCTCCAAACGTCGAGCAAATGCACGTTATTGATCACACAACAGGAGAAGAAGTGAAAGAAACTCGCAATGTTTTGGTAGAGTCGGCGCGAATTAGTCGAGGAAGTATTAAAGCATTAGATGAATGTAATGCTGATGATTATGATGCAATTATAATTCCAGGAGGCTTTGGAGCTGCCAAGAACTTATCAGACTTTGCAGTAAAAGGAGCAGATCTGACAGTACATACAACACTTGAACAACTCATAATCAAATTTAATGAACAAAGTAAGCCCATCGGATGTTGTTGTATTGCACCTACAATTGTTGCAAAAGTATTTGGTAAGAAGGGTATTAAATTAACAGTGGGTGGTGATGAGGAGAGTGAGAAGTGGCCATATGCAGGAGCGGCAGGTGCCATTAACAAATTGGGTGCTGCTCATAATGTATGTAAAACAGATGAGGCTTGTATCGATAAAGAGCATAAGATTGTTTCAAGTAGTGCATACATGTATGCTGGAAAGCCTCATGAAGTTGATGACTCGGTTAAAGCAATGATTGATGGTGTGATTTCATTAATGTGAGAAGGTATGTGCATATATGATGTAATCCTTTTTTTGCAATCTGCGGTTTAAGGAGTCTAACGAGTATGCTGATATTAAGCTTAGAGAAGTATGTGTATGATGACAACGTAAATCGTACAACTTATGTACAAGTTTAAGTTAGTTCGTTTGTTGTCTAAACATCCTATCTTCTATCTATTCATATCTAATTCTAAGCTCCCGATACCATTAAGAGATGATGGCATGGTATCCAGTTATATACATATCCAATTCATTTATTTCCTTTATTGGGCGACCCTCGTAGGATGGATCTTTGTTTGCTGTGCATTGACCAGTCCAATTCATTCTCTTCTTTCCAATATCTTTCACTTGGCTTCTTCTTTACTAATCGTTTAAGTTTCCGTCCAGCACTTTCTAATCCATCATCAATCTTCCAAAAGATTAGAAATTGTTTTGTTATTGATCGTTTGGTTTTGGATTTCTTCACGTCCTTCCATGCCTTCTTAATATCTTCTTCTTTATTGTCATATTCCAATATTAGCATACGTCGGTAGTAGTTTAACATCATATCTCTCAGTGGCCGTCTCCTTGCATGGTGAAACTCATACTCATTTATGTCTAGCGGTTCATACTCTTGATAATGCCAGCCTAATTGAACAGGTGCTCCATAACTTACCGCTGGATTATCCCTGGAAGTATTATTCAGATGATGACATTTATGTAAGAATAAATAAGTATCAAAGGCTCATACGCCGCATATTGCAAAACAAGCATGCATATACATCAAAAACTTACCCCAAAACCATATCATAATCTCGAACCATTACATCCTTGAAGGATACATGTCGTTTACTTTCTGTGATCTCGCACGAATGTCTACTAGGACACTCTCTATTATGCAATATACTAACACATGGTCGTGATAATGTCGGTCGTCTCAGTTGTTCGTGTAATTCTTCATCGTCAACTATATCATCTTCATGATGTTTGACTAGAAAGTCTTGCAAATGTGGATTCTCTTCATGCTCTTCGGTATCATTAGTACGCTTATGTTTCTTTTGTACTGATACCGAATCTTTCATATAACTATGATAGTGGAAAGTTTGTGGTGCCCGAGGTGGAGACATTGTCGTCTTATTACCCCCCATCATCTCTTGTCTTTGCAACAAATTATAACTATAGATTTTTGTCTGGTGATGATGATGGCTGTATCCAACTTAGTTAATTTGTCTTTGCAATCATTTGCTAAGGAATTAGCAAATCGACTACATAAATCGGTCCAGGGTTATAGAGGAGGTAAGGCCACAAGAGATAGTAGTGACGAGAGCTAAAGGTTGGAATCAGGAAGCAAGATTTGGAAGAGGAAGACTACATTGTCTGGGAAGAAGAATATAGAGTCGTTTTATCGCCATTTATTCCAGCATATCTTTTTGTGGTATCCTCTTTATTAGTATAAGTATTGTAGTAGGGGAGACTAAGACACGGCTGAAATACATATACAGAGAGGAAGATATATCCTCCTCGATTTGTTAGATATATTAATCTTTACTTGTTCTGTAGTTTGGCAGAGCCCCAGAGCCAAACAAGGGGTCTATAAAAAAAGATTTGCAAAGCATATCTTGACTTTGCATTTACCAATAACGTACCAACCACAACAACTATAACAATAGCAGATATGGTACAAATTGTACGAAATGTAGGAGGTATACAAGGTCTGCATGTAGCAACAGACGTTTTTACTGAATCAGCAGAACGTCGTCTCTTTGAATTAGGATCAAGCGTCCATTCTCCCAATATCTTATTGGCAGGAGAAGGACGAAAGGCACAACGCAATGGTGAACCTTCTGGTCCACAGATATGGCCACCGGACATGTTTAAAGTTTGTAATGTTATTGGTGATTGTGGTTTATTTCCTGGATACATCTGTCCGGATTATTGTTTGAGTTTGAATTATCCACCCGGTGAGTAAAAAGAAGAAGAGATCTTTGTGGTATACTTGTTTTTCATATAGCAGCATCTCTCAACTCTCACGATAAATGCATTATTATATAGGTGCCGGATTTCAACATCATTTCGATTCACGATATCGATGGGGTGAAACAGTAGTTGGTGTATCATTAGGACAACCATCAACAATATACTTCCAACCAGGTAATGCTAAACAAAAGAAGAAGGGAGTACCAACACAAGAACAACAATCAATTCTATCAGTACGTGTTAAGGAATATCCAAAGTCGGACTCCTTTGCGATTGAGGTTACATTACCTCGACGTAGTATCTATGTTATGAGTGGTGCATCACGTGTTGAGTAAGTTATATATGTTTGTGCATATCATGTGATAAGATTTGTCTAATGCACTCACCTCTTCCCTACTTAAGTTGGAAGCATGGAATACGTAAACAACCAAAAAACATTCCACAAACACCCTCCTGGAATCCACACTCTATGCGTAGATCACTCACCCTTCGTGCCACGAAACCATATTCAGACATATGCTTAGAACGATTAGTAGAAGCAGATCCATATAATAATGCATTGAAACAACGATTATTGGCACAACAAAAGTTTAAACCCGAGACAGATAATCTCGAAAGGGATAGACAACGTGCACGTGAATTGATTGGTATGTTGGAGAATATGTTACCCAGTCAGGCTAGGTTTAGACAGGACGAGGTGACATTCCCTTTACCACCCGAGGCTGTTGCTGCCTCGAATACTCTTAGTTCATCATTTATGGGTAGCATGTTGGGTATGGGAGGCGGCGGAGGAGGAGGTGGTGGAAGTAGTACTGGATACTTTTCAGATTCAACCTGGAGTAAGAGTAGAGTAGCAGCAGCTGCCGGTACTGCCAATATTAATCGTTTCCCTGGCGGAGGAAATGTCATGTCAGCATCTTCTCCTTCTCAAAGTAATAAGAAACGTAAAAGCAATGGTAATGAGAATCAAAAGTTGAGTCCGGCTGAAATGAGACGTCGTAGATTGGACAGGTTTTCACCCGAGAAGAAGAAGGATGATATTGCCTCCTCACCTGTTGGCAAAGGATCCTTGGGCGGAGGAGGTGCCATTGACCTTACCAATAGTAGTGACGAGGAGGATGATGTAAAACGTGCCGCTACTAACAGTGATGAGGAAGACGAACAGCTACGGCAAGCTATTGCCTTGTCAATGAAATGAATTACATAATATGAGGAGAGTATAGAAATATGAGAAGAAAGAAGAAGTTGAGGACGAGGACGATGAGAAGAACAAGAAGCTGATAAAATATTATAAGATGAAAACATTTAGAAACTACTACGACACTTGCATTAAAGCTCTTCTCTATATCTTATGATTAAAAAGATGAACTCTTTAGCAACAATGATCTAACAACTAAAAAAGTCATCTACCATACTCAAAACGGCAGATGTTTCACAGAGGCATGGTTATCACACACCATTTATCAACCTATTATACAACAAATAACGTTCACAACTAAGTTTCAAATACATATCCAGTGCATCCGCCCTGCATTAAGGATACATAGATTCCATCTTCTTAAACTTGACCAGGCCATAGCTCACTAGGACCTCGTCCCTTGGCATTATTTGATAACATAGTCGTATCATTAGGATCATTCAGACTGTCCAACTTATTAAGATTTGACGAGGGTGATGATGCATTGGCAAAGCTACCAGTTGTCACCGGAGTTCCATGATTTTCCGTGGCTGTAGAGATGTCATCAGTTGTAACATTTGTAATATCATCAGGAGCTTGTTGAGGATTTGTCATCATCATACCGTTAACATCATTCATGTTTGGTGGTGGTGGGCTTGTTCCTGATAATTTGACATTAGCATCATCGTCTACCACACCACTGTTATTCTTCTTCTTGTTACGCATGACAAGGAAGGCAAGGATGGCTAATAATACAACTCCTCCGGCAACGGCAATGCCAATAATACCACCAGTAGATAACTTCTCTGTGCTAGATGCCTCACGTGGTTCAACATCTCCTTCCGTAACAGCATCTGCGGTATTCTCATCCTCATTGGTATTATCCGAATCACCTTCATCACTGCTACCCTCTGAACCATCCACGGTATCACTACCCTCAGCTGTCTCATCCACTTTATCTGCAGTTGTCGGCGGAATTGGTTTAGGTCTGTAAAATGTGATACCCAATGGTCCAACATCTTCCTCTTCTACACCACTGCCATCTGTACCCCCCTCTGCACCACCCTCTGTAACACCCTCAACACCTTCTTGACCATCACCAACGCCATTATTCATACTACCCTCACCACTAGGTTTCAAAACATTCGTCCCAATAACAGCCCGTGTAGTACTACAAACATCATATAAATATTCTAAAAATTGTAAACTCATGTTTTCGGGATAGCCATTACTATCATATAATTCACTTAAATCAATATGTGCCCTATTAGCTTGACAGCAGTTGGATTCCTCACCGACAATACCACATTGACATGCTATTGTTAGGAAGACATGTTGATTCTCCTCGGGTAAGTCAGAGTAGGATGTCATATTGTTTGTTGAGAAGTAGGAATTGGAATAGGCGTCTGTGAAGATGAAGAAATTTTCGGCACGTATGTGATGATTTGGATCGGTGGATGCTGTGCAGTTTGTATTTGTGTGTTGTGTGTATTGAGATGTATATTATTGAGATATGGTACATGAGAGATTTTTTGTATTGTGAGAAGGGCGCAATAGAGAAATTGATATATATCAACCATAACACCACTACATAAAACAATCTATAAAAACATTATAAAACTTCTAAAATACACACTATCTCATATAATGCATACAACATATGACATAACACACATATAAGAAACACACTTACCAGCCAATAAATTTAAACAATTTTGTGATATAAATAATTCCTCTTGCCCTTCAATACTATCCTCACGTTGATCTACTACATCCTCTTCTTGTAATTCACGCCTACTGTTTACTGACATGCCTTTAGCGGTGGCTTTGTTGTCCGCGCGGCTGTTTTGATTTGATTGAGAGTTTGAGTTAATGCGGAGATTAGTACTACTTCGAAGGCGAGTGTTATGTGTGTTAGATGTTGTGATCCCTGTTGCTGAGGTGAAGAAGAGCGAGTCATTATTATTAATAGCGCCTAGAGAGATTAGCAGTATTGATAGTGCTATATGTTGTGTTTGAGATATCATCTTGTGGTTATATTGATGTTATTTATCGAATTGTGATACGTGAGGTTTAGTTGAGTAGTCGGAGTATTGCAATTCGTGGGGTTTATCGTGTATCGTATATGTGATATATAGTTGTGACGTTAGAGAAAGTTAATTACGTTAGAGATAAGGCGGTAGAGATAGATCCGTTATAATTGCAATATAAGAAGGCAATCATCAATCCTATCAAAGATGGTGCACATAAAAAGATACCTCAGTGATAATCGATAATAAATGTATTGAGTAGCTAAAGGTATTAACCCTTTCCCGCCCAGGTGCTCACAGGTGCTCATTTTTGACTTTTTGGCCATATCTAACCTCCTAGACGACCGATTGATACCGTTCCAAGCATACCATCCTCCTCTATAGCATCTCGGCGACGCATATACCTAGTTTCATGGTCGAATTCCTCATATCGGCGGTGTTATTCCATCCGCCCCAAGCCGAGTCGAGCAAAATTGGTGCTCACCAGCGGTATCCTAAAAATGCTGATATATGCTACTTTGTAGAGGTGGTATGGTATAGTTATATGTTGTGTATGAATGATATGAGTTATTCATGCTTTAGATTATACTATAAACTGTTGTTTGTGCACTTTTTGTCCAATGCAATACACTCTATCACATCCTACAATATCGCAATATAATGATGCTTTTGTACCACCTCTCAAAATCGTCCTCACAACATGATATGTCCAACTCCATATCTGACCATCTAAGGCGTATCTCCCGGCTGGACCCACTACTTTTCTCTCCCTTATATAGTATATTAATTGACTGTTGTGTTGGTTGTACTCCTATTCCACCTCAGTACTTGCCAGGGCCTTCCTTTCCTACATTCATCCTCCTCCCCCCAAAAAATCACCACTTCTGATGGTTGTTATATCTAGGCATGTTATCTCCACCATATCATATATCAGTAGTAATGCCACCATCAGAGATTGTTTATATGATAGTTGTCTATGCAATTGTAGGAGTAGGGTGGCTGATATTGAGTAGTGATGGCATAATCATTATTATTATTTAGAGTAGGTGGAGGTGGGCGTCGGTGTCAACTTTCACTATCTGATGGCCCATATGAGCATGGCCTTCTACGGCTTACAAAGCCTCCTAACCAGCTATTCATTCGATAGGATGGCCATAGATATCATATAGATTGATGCCATTGATTGTTTGGCGGCAGTATGTACTATCTTCTATCCATAGATGACCATTGTTGTCAGTGATCACATCATCGTCCACAATTGCAAAAAAATCATGGCCTAGGAGGAAACTGGTGTAGTAGACCTAGTAGACGACCACCATTGATCTATTGCAATTAGACAATTATAGATGGGTATATTAACTGTTAGATCCTATGATATGGAGCTGTTGAATAGGCTGCTTGATGTGTTATGGTGGTGACAATGATGGCGTTGAGTTTGTGGTGTGTGCTTGCCAAAAAAATGAAAATAGGATACCATGGGCGGGAAAGGGTTAAACAAAATTGTTACTGTTTAGATTGTAAATACCATATTTGTATCCTTTTATGAGAGTGTAATAAAAAATAAAAATATCAACAAAAATGGCGAACATTGGTTGCTTCTCGTCTTTGTTGACTGCCAACGGTCCTTTTCCCCAAGCGCCTACTAATAATGCCGCCTATTCGGCGAAGCACATGAGTCTATTGCTTGTTCTAACAATAGAATAGGAGGAGGCCGCCGTCTATTGCAATACAGTGGTGAAAAACAAAGTATATCAAACAATGACGGCAAAAGTTCTAAGTGCTCCACTACCCTCATCGTCGCCGCCTACTCGACGCAGTCGCAGCCGAAGTAGAAGTATAATTAGAAGTCGTAGCCGTAGTAAATCGCAACAAGCACAACAAGCACAATCTGCAAAGAAGAAAACGACACAAAAGAAGCTACTAAATGTAAATGTACAAATCCTCAGTGTGGCAGGAGTACATATTGAAGATACTTCCAATAATACTAAGAAGTCATCATTTTTACGTAAATCTACTAACACTACTGAACCTACAAACAATAACAACACTGATAACAGTGCTACTAATAATATTGTAAGTAGAGGACGTAGTAGAAGTAGGACACGATCATTAAGCCGTTCACGTTCGAAATCACGAGGTCGATCACTAAGTAGAGGTCGTCGATCTTCTTCATTAGCATCTCCTACTCGTGGACGAAGTACAAGACGTGTTAAGATTGCACCAGAGTCCGATCCAACTGCTATTACAATTGTATCATCATTTGAACGTACTAGTACCTTCATCCAGGGAGGGAAGAAGGTCGGACCGAAGAAGATTACTACAAGTATTTCTAGCTTACCATTTAACCCTGCCGATAACGAGGGAGAGAATGAGAGCAAGAGTAGTAGCAGTCAAGTAATTCCATGGGGTGAACAATCTAAATCATCATTTACATTCCAACGTTACTTTCGTCATGAATCGTCATCATCAACAACAACAACTAAATCATTTGATCCTCTTGGTATTAATAGCAAACAACAACGATATCAACCAATCATCTGTCCAATTCAATTATCACTTTCACGGAATGGCAAGATGTACCAATTAGGTACCGCTAGTATATACATATCAGGTGAAGAGGCTGGCACTTCAAGTATGAATGTACCCATTACTACCACTACGTCTACTTCACCATTCAAAAAGAGTAACAATAACAATAATGTAGCAATGAAATCAATCAAGGGTGAACGAAACTTAAAGTATGGTATATCAACTAAAGCTACATTACGTATAGTAGTTACTGTAAGTGATCCATCGAGTACATTGGAACGTATTAGTAAGGCATTATCATTTGATGGTAAACAGCAACAGGAGGAGGAGGAGAATAAGAAGGTTGTTCGTATTAAGGAGCCTACCTTTTTGGAATTTCTATGCTGCATGGGCTAGCTTAGTAAGATGAGTAGAGGAAGGATGACAAGGGAGATAGAAGGTAGGGAAGGGGAATCAATGTCGTAATGTTGTTTTTAAGTTTGTGTACTACTATCTGTGGACGTTTAAAGTAAACTAAAAGGACTAATACACCTGTCCCACTTGGTTAAGTTTTATACAACATACACTTTGATACTACATAGATTTCATCACACACAACAAACGCATCCAAAGAAATACACCAAGATTATGGTGGTAATTCTATCGATGATAATTCAAAGCTTCCAACTACTCCACGGAAGCCATGGACCATGACGTAGTATTCTACACTAGAATCACTTTGCCATTCTACAATAATTTCACCTCCAGTTGCACCTACACTTAATGTATAAAAAGAAGCTTCGACACAAGAAGATGCAATGTCCCCACAAGAGCTGAATAAAGCAATCCGAGCTAAACTATTATCAAAACCTGTTACAAATTCCCAAGTTAGTTCAGCACGTAATTGATTATCAGTACCAATCACCTTGTACCAAGCAACATTCACACCAGGAAAAATTGAAACATCACTCTGATCATATGTACAGGAAAAGCCACCTGTAACAGTTGGGCCTTCAATAGTGGTTCCACTAATTGGAGTGTCTAATTCAAGGGTGGCAGCACTTTCACACACGGACTCATCATCATCAACCTCATCCATGGATAACTCAAATTCACCAGTTTGTCCACCATTTCCGTGCACTAAAATGTAGTAGTCATTACCATCAAGAGCTTGCCAAACTACTTGACTGCCCCCGTCCGTAAAACATCTACCACCATCATCATTCCCAGCCTCACATATATTTTCTTGAGAGAAATCACAAGAATTATACACCGAGATTTGGGTATCAAAGTCAGCATTACAGGTAGAGGCAACTAGGTTCTGACCATTGCCGGTGACTTGATAAAAAGCACCAAATGCTGATGTTACCTCCGCTCTATCACAAGTAGGAGCAACTTGAACGGAACTAATTGGTACCCCATCAATAGTTGTTCCTTGAGTGGTAGACCCGATGTTGATGGGAGTAGCAACTCGACAGGGACTCTGACAAGTTGGATCGTCAAATGGGATGCCAATCCCTGAGGTAACTTCTTTGGATCTTGGTTTTCTAGATTTAAATGCCGGGATTTGAGTACTAAACTTACCCCCACCACTTGCTGTTTCGGTACCTTTCAATGTGACAGAGTATGTACCAGGTCCATCTGTGCCAGAACAATCAGTAGCACTACTGCAGTCCAAGCCAGTTGCATCACGACTATTATCAGGACTTACATCTTCGATAATGAATGTATACCTAGAATCAGGGACGCAGTAATTATTCGAGTAGGATGTAAATGGATCAGTGTACAATGACCCTTGATCTTCACTTAGTTGTTCTTCACCAGTACACATGTTGAGTAGTTTCCAACTAGTCTCCTCGGGGAAGTTATCCGTAAGGATGTCCACCGTGAAGTCTACGCACTCTTTCAAAGACTTGCCTGATTTTGACTATGGAATGTTAGATATTTTGTGCATATCATATGCACACAAAAATTAAAATATGCATATCATGTGCACACAAAGTATAAAAAAGTAACTCACGCTTGTGGATTTACCACTCTTAGCACCGCCTTCACCCTTGCCGCTCTTACCGCCGGTATTGTCTGAGGTACTAAAATCTGCAGCCATTGCACTGCTAACTGATGATTCATTATCACCACCCCAAAAAATTGCGTCGCCGATTCCATAACCCGATCCCCACCCGATTCCGAGGAATACAGCAAACGAACCAATTGCAATGACGAACCATTTAATATTTGATGTAATATATGAGTACCCTTTAGTAGCATACGTTGCTTCATTATTATTATCACCAACAACACTCTCATTTTCATCGTTCACTTCCTCATAATCTTGGGGTAATTGTTCGGCATAATCTTCATTGAATCGTTGCTCATCTAGGCCGCTAAAGGCAGTGTGAGAGACCTCGGTACCTTCTTCAGTTTCATTCATCGTCAAATCAATAGGACTAATAGTTACATACATACAGCCTCTTTAGGTATTTTTATGCTGCAAACTGACAGTGAAACTATGTCGTAGTACATACGAAACGAAATGGATTTTGATTAAGAGCCCACGGAAACTCAGCCCGCCACCTCTTATTGTTCTATAGCGAGGCAATGACGGACCATTGCATCTCTTAATATAATAAATATATCCTCCTTGTAGTGTCATTTATCTTGTAGAGATTGTATACTGAGGTCGATTTATCACGGAGTTACAAAAGATTACACATCTTGTATACAATTCTAAACACAACACGCACAGCAAGATAGATAAATAGATTTGAGTACTAAAAGGTACTAAATAACAACAAAACCAATATATTATATGTCTATACAATTAAACTATACAATTAATCTATACAATAATATCATTTACGGTATGTAGAGTCATCTCATAAATCTGCAGCAAAGAGGGTATCCACTTCATCCTTCTCATCATCATCTGCCATCATCATTATGCCAGTACTACTTCCACTTACTTTATTCGAAACAACAGCGGTGACCGCTAGGTCTCCAGCAATGTTAGACATGGTTGCTAGACGATCGATTAACCAACTGAGATGTTTAGAGGTATATGCATAACAGTGAGTTTAGAGATTTTAAGAGCGGCGGGTATCAAATCAATACATCAAATTCAAATGAGAAGAACAAAACATACTTACTCAATTGCAATAACATATTCCAAACCACTCGGATATTGACCTTCTGTTGAACCAAAGGTGGTTGTATATGTCGTTATGATCAATACGATACCCGAGGCTGGTACTGGCGCCGCTCCCATTGAGCCCAGTGTTGAGCTGAAGAAAGAGTTGATGGATATGTAGATTAGAAGACAGATACAAAAGCGAATTAGACAGACAACATATCAATACTATTACTCACCAAAAGATCAAAAGAATATACTCCGCCGCAGATGGGACGATTCCATTCTGATATGCCAACCATACACAACTGCATATGATATAGATTGATGCTCCATCCATGTTAACTGTGGAAAGGATCATATGATGTGTATATTAGTGTGTATATTAGAAACAAACTCAAGTATTCCAAAAGAACACTCTCTTGATTCTCACCTGTGGCTCCCAATGGTAAACAGAATCTTGCAATGCCTTTAGGTATACCACTGGCAATGGCACAGTTCAGTGTCTGGGGTAGAGTAGCAGCAGAACTAGCTGATGCAAAGGCGAGGGTGTAAGCTGGGATCATCTTCTTGAAATAAATTATTGGATTCTGTCGAATGAGTATCAAATATCCACCAAAGTATACAACAATCACTTGCATGACCATACCAATAGAAATGGCTGCTACCAAGTATCCAATCTGAGTCATAACTTGAGTTATATCAGATTGAGCACCAATGGCGGAGGCGATTAATGAAACCACTGCAAAGGGTGTACACTTGATTATCCAAACAACGAAGAGCATAAACACTTGGAGAAGCTCTTCCAAAACTTGAATGGTTAATACCCGGTCCCAATTCATATCTGACGGCACTAAAAGAGAGATGAAGATTACAAAAGAGTATTAGTATCAGTCTCCGTCTCTCGTGTGGTAGAAACATTTGACAAGCCTAAACTTACTCTTCTGCGTCAGCCTTGTCAAGGCCACACCAAAAGCCGCACCGAGTACAATCACTCCAAGAAAGTTATTATTAACAAACATGCCAACCATATTATCGTCAACAAGTTGCATGAAAAGTCCTTGATATAGTGACTGGTGAGGGTGAATAAGAATAAGGTATGTAAGGAACAAAGATTAGGATATGGAACATGACGTATTCAATCAACGATTACAAAACTTACCTCACTCAAGGATAGCTTGGCAGGCTCTCCCGAGTTGGAATTCGTTTCAAAGTATCCATTGATATCTTCTAGTCGGAATACAGTGTTGTTCCTCATATCACCATCATCAGATGCCATACAACTGATTGTTCCATCCACCTGTTCGGTTAGATATGACTCGATGTTATCATTCTCGTCGATTGTACAACCAATACGAATGTCAGCTGGGAATTCATCTTCCCCGTTTCCATTCTCAAGATTGTAGTATCGTGAGAAGATGATCGAGCTAAGCACTCCAAACAAGGATGCACAAACTGTGGTGGTTACATACAAACCAATGGTTAGTCCAACAATCTTGCCAGCCTTACCGAGGGATAGCATGCCCATGAATGATATAGCAATGGATACAAAAACAAGTGGAAGTACAATACACTTTAAGGCTCGGATAAACAATTCTCCAACGAGACCAATCCATAGTATGGCCGTGTCCTTTTGAGTGGTGTCCTCGGGGTTCCATGTCGATAGTCCTACTCCCACGCCAATGCCGATAGCTGCTGCAATGAGCACGAAGGTGATTGGCCATGTATCCATTAGATGACAGAACTTTGATCCGCATCCTTTTCTTTTGTTTGGAGGATCATTGTCGTTTTCATTGGCATAAGGTGGAGTACTTGAGATAGAAGAGATGTTTTCTCCTATTAAAGGTGATGAAAAGCTGCTACTACTTTGGTTGATCATATTTTACTTTATAATTATAGAGGCTAGAGAGAGGCTTGATGATAATTTTTATTTTTGGGGTACTATCTCGAACTTTTTATGAACTCCAATAACTTTGTACAAATCAACACATCAGGATCATGTCTTCGTTAGGCCCAAGATTCTGTAGTGTCTTGAAGCCGACATCTCATTGTCTTGCTCTGCTCACATTTGAGGCGAGGGCAGCGACCGGTAAGAATAATTGGCGATAAAACGAGCATCCTCCATGCAGCTTATTTTACTTTGGCGGCTCTTATAGGCTCTTATTAACCAATACTCCAATAATCTGCAGAGAGTACGTATATAGTATATCCTCCTTGTAGTGCTGTTTATCTCGTCATAGTAGAGATTATATTGAGGTCATTTCGTCGAGAGTTGCAAAAGAGTACACATCTTGTGCACAAAAACTTTTACTGCAATAGCCACCAATCATCAGCTATCTACTATATCAGCTCTATTTAATATATTGATACTGAGGTATTGTTACACTGGAAAGACAACGACATAATACCAATATCAAACAGCAAAATAAACAACTATGTCAACATATACAGTAGGGAAAGACATACAGGCACTCGTAGCCGATATCGGTAGCTACTCCACTAAAATTGGCTACGCCGGCGATGATCATCCTACAGCCATTTACAATTCCACCACTGCCATTGAACGCAATACCTCTACTAACAATACTAATAATAATGGTAGTAACTTTATCAATGGACCAAAACGTGATTTCACAACACGGCCACTCGTTGCCGCAAACTCTGAGAATGATGGTAACTATGAATTAGTAAATCCAATTAATTCAACTACCGGATGGGCATTCAGTCCACCTTCCCAAACCTATACTTCCTTTAATAATAATGAAAATGAAAATATAAAAGATAAATTGGGTGATGTTTGGGAATCACATGAATTAATTAATCGATATTTAGATCATGCCTTTACTAACAATTTAGGCCTTGGAGGTTCTAGTTCCAACTCTCAAGATAGTGTTTCTAACCATCCATTATTATTATTGGATAAGTCACACACCCCTCCAGCGATACGTCAACGATTATGTGAGGTACTATTTGAAACACATGATTTACCGGCAGTCTTCTTCCTAAGGGATGCCATTGCGGCATGTTATGCAGTGGGTAAAACTACTGCCACAGTAGTTGATGTGGGATATTCAAGTACAACTGTAACGCCTGTCTATGAAGGGTTTGTGGAAAGTCGTGGCATATTACGTAATAATGCATGTGGGGGTAAGTCAGTGGAGGAGCAGGTATTGAAAATGATGGATGGGATTGTAAAACAGCAGGGTGGGATTAATAGGAAACAACGATTGAGGAGGGAGTGTGTGAAGAAGATTGATAGTATGAACGAATCCCCTGCTGCCGATTCTGACAGTAACAAGAGAGATGCATCAGGACATTTCAAGAAGGCACCAGCATTGCAACCACCGCCATTATCAGCTATACCTGATTACCTAATGCCTATCTATCAAGTACGTCGTACACCGACGTATACTCCTCGATCGGGACCATTCCATAATTGGTCACGTATGACATTGGCACGTGAACTCAAGGAAGGTGGATTAGGTGTTGCTGTTGGTCCATTGGGATATGTAACTACTGCCACGGCACGTGCCAATGCCGCCGCTGCTGCTGCAAGTGGTGAGGGTGAGGATACTAATCCCTCCTCACATATTAATCCAGCCACGGCGAATAATATGTTCTTAACATCATCCAAGTTACCATATAAGCTACCCGATGGTACCAATGTTGAAATACCAACATCATCACGATGTGATGTTGTAGAATTATTCTTTGGTAATGACGAATATAGTACGAATTATCGTGAACAAGTATTTGATGATACTGTTACCCAGCTTGAAGAGTATGAAGGTGAAATTGAAAAGTTACTTTCCAAAAAGAAGGACGAGGAGGATGACGAAGAGTCAAATAAAGATAAGATGATGGGAATTACAAGTAGTAGTGCAGGTGAGGCAGGTGATCCATATTCCAATACATCGTATAGGGGTGAGAAGACTCAACGACATGGCGGGAAGAAGACGAAGACGTATTATCCACCAAGTACAATCTCCAAGAAGTTGTATACCGCATGTCTTCCATATATTCGTACGGCTCCTCCCAATGATGATGTATTGGAGGGTGAAGACGGTGCAGCGGCACCTGCCCCCGTCACGAGTATCAATGATAACTACTTCCACTACCTTACCTCGGCACCACCAGCTCAAATGGTATGTGATGCAGCCTTCCGTTGTGATCGTGATCAACAAGCGGCCTTATTGGGGAATGTTGTTGTTTGTG
>Ga0214477_100508_pt1 | contig 26912 bp, 21 predicted proteins | sample M1_20Mar14CPVII9_FD_165058 | JGI IMG/M metagenome (GOLD analysis project Ga0214477, IMG submission 165058) | Marine eukaryotic communities from Monterey Bay, California, United States - M1_20Mar14CPVII9sort6BwellC16 | ecosystem: Environmental > Aquatic > Marine > Unclassified | place: USA...
GCTACTATAGTGCTTGTTTGGCATTGTATATATGTATAACAAAGTGATGAACACTCCCAGCATGATTGTAGGGCCCTCCATCATACTTTTACAGCCCCATATGTAGGCAGGTTTGAGCGAACCTCTCTATACTTTCCAACCTTCTCTCCAACTCTTGCCTCAGATTTGGATTTCCTGCCGACTTTCAGGCAACGTTTGGCCATCAAGTGGTACCTCAGAGATGTAGGCTTGCTACTGTAGTGCTTGTTTGGCATTGTGTATATGTATAACAAAGTGATGAACACTCCCAGCATGATTGTAGGGCCCTCCATCATACTTTTACGGCCCCATGTAGGCAGGTTTCTTGCCTCAGATTTGGATTTCCTGCCGACTTTCAGGCAAATTTGGCCACAATCTTTTTGTCATATGTTTTCAGATAGAGAGATCAAATAAAAATGTGCTGCAGTTTAAATAAGGTTTTACAATACGTGTTATACATTCTATACAGTTCTTCTTCCCAGTACGCTGATTACATGACAGTCAAGACTACCAATATTAATGCTAAACCACTTGTCCAACTCACAAGATTTGACACACTTGAAGATAAAGGGTTTGGACATGAACAGTATCCATCAGAGCAGCCTTCGGATTGTTGATCGGTAGGCATGTTGTATATTGCAACTTCGTCATCTCCATTAGGAAAATGCTCATTGGTAAAACACTCAGCCACAAGATCATGCTTCTTGCAAATTTCATAGTATTCTTTAGTTGCCATGAACTTTGACTGACATGGACGAAGTACCTCACGAATCCCGCTTCCTTTTGCAATCAAACTCAGAGTAGTGCCGTTGACGATATGACCAAACTTTCCAGTTTGAACATATGCATACTTTTCACCAAAGCCTTCCCAGAGTGTACAATTCCAAGCTTGTCCCTCATCACACTGTTCAAACTCGCTTGCAGCGGATGCTGCATAGAGTAAGATTGCTTCCCCTTCTTGGTCAAATAACATTTGAATTGCAATATCATTTGCAACATCACCTTCTGCAACGAGGATTGTATGATTTTGGTCAAACATCTCATTTGTACTAAAGTCGACATAAGGTGAGATGTGAGCAATACATCACATATAATAACATGACCATAACATGTCCACATAAGACGTACCATTTGTTCATCACAAACTGCAATGCATCAGCAGTCGGTGCCCATCCACCAACATCTATAATGGTTCTTCCCGAGATATTGTCTAATCCACTAATCAAGGGATTGCCATCGTCATCAAGCAATGTTAATAAACCAGCCGCTTGATTATCTTGTAATATGGCATCACTAAAATCCGCACGTTCATCTCTAACTCCTGCACTGTGAGTGTATGTCATGCACCCATCAAGTTTACCACTAGCGATAGAGCTACCTACTTGATTATCAGATGTCCAGCAGTTCTCCCATGCTTCTTGTACTACTACAATGTTAATGTCTTCACATAGATCATTCATCCCATTTGCTATATCTAATCCAAACCCTGCAAGCTCGCCATTGGGAGTTTGATATGCAAATGGAGGGTAATCAACATCTTGACCTAATGTAATGGTTGTTACACCTTCGTCGTTCACTTCACCTTACGGAGGTAGAATCCCGACGATTACCGTGTTGTAATTGATCTTTAGTATAATTTGCATCTAATTTCATTGCTTCGTGGCCAGTCACCGTAACCAAATGATTAATACCGCCAATAATAGTAAAAGATGTGATCGTAGATTCTATCTTCATATTTAATGATGATGTATGTATCTATTGTTCAATTACTGTATATGTTTGATTTTATAATATATTTGTTGATAGGTTGGTATTGTTTATTTTTAATGCCTTATTTTGTATTGATATTGTAATATTATGAATTAAGAGGTAGGACGGTAAGCCTGTCTTGCTCAGCTCTACCATCTTGCTCGAGCTTTATATGACGGATCACCCCCGCTAGAGTGATCTGTCATATCTTGCTACTTGCTTAGCTCGCTTTAGGTCATTGCTTTCTCAGAAGTTTCTAGTAGTTGGAACAAAATAGGAAGTTTCAGTTTCTTAAGAGTTTATTTTGATGTTGGTCATCAGAAGTTCCGAAGTTGAACTAAGTTGGGGTTTTATATCAATAGAATGATACAAATAGATGCAACTCCGTGTTGGAAAATAACCCAACAAAAGTATTCTCTCAATAATAATTCACCGTCATCAATGTCGTCTCAAGATACTACAACACGAAGTATAAAAAAACAAGTGTACATAATAATTGCAACAGCACTGTCGTTATTTTTATGTAGTACATTTATATTAGTGGAGATGTTACCATCACCGGATAGTATGTATAGCAGTAGTAGTAGTGAGGAGTCGGCAGCATTTAGTGTACAGACTGCCATATATGACAATAGGCATAGACTAACGAGTGGTGATAGTAAGGCTGCCAAAATTAATATACCAACGGCTAATAATAACAATATTATGGTTGAAAATAGTAGAGATAGTGGTAAGAAGTCAAGTTTACGACATAATTATCATGATAGAATAACTCAAAAGAAAAGTATTGAAGTAGAAGAGTCATCACCGCAATTAGATTATGATAGACAGGCTCGTATGAATGAGGTTGTGGCCAAACCAGAAATTGTTTTTCATGAAGCGGAAGAATCAGCATCCGAATCAGCAACAGATGTGCACAATAACAGCAGAGAAGATAGTGACAGTAAAGATAACCTCAACTCTCCTTCTTCTTCCACCGATAACCAAGATGATATAAATGAATTCAATGAAGATCAATCACAACCAATTACACTCCAACAATCTCTATCAATCAACAATCCCCAACAAAGTACAAACTCTACAGAGCCACGTATAATACATATACTTGAAACAAGATTTATGCAAAATCAACCAACATTAGTACAATTAGCAAAGGCAAGATTACACTTACTCCGTACGATATGTCTACCAACCGTAAAACAGCAAAGTAATTGGGGTAACTTTTTATGGATAATACGTACTGATCCTCAATTACATTATGATATCAAAGAAGATTTAATTCAATTATTAAATAATGAAAATGTATTATTACAAAAAGATGAGAATGGTATTGATGAACATGCATTAACATATGTTATTGGTTCGAATGATAATTATATTGTTAGTAATTCAACTAGCTTATCATTGAATGTGCAACCATTTGATATCCGGGCCATGCTTATGAATGCATTATCACAACCGGATAAAATATTTGCAGGCAAAGCTAGTAATATGCAAGCATTACTTGATGATATACCAGTGAGTAGGATACAAAATGATGTAGTGTTATGGACTAGATTAGATGCCGATGATGGGTTGAATATAGGGTATATGGAATATATCCAAGCACAGGCTATACGGTACTTTTTACCTGATAGGTATGATCGAGAGGTTATGGATATGATACCCGAAGAGAGTAAGGATGATGAAAAGGATGATAATAACGAGGAGGAGGAAGAGGAGAAAGAAGAAGCCGAACAACCAAAGAAGGAGAAGAAGCTAGTCAACAACCTCTTCACATCGCCTCAATGGATGTATTGGTGTGCAGGGAAGAATATAGATTGGTTTCTCACTGATCCTATACATGAACCTGAACATAAGAATGGGATGGTATTTCCCGTCATACATGCCAATGTTTGTGTAACGCCCGGAGTTACAGTTGCCTTACGTGGAGGATATAATCCAAATGAAATCCCAAGACTAGACCATGATAAGATCATCTCATACCTACGACCATTGGGAGGTAATGCTTGCTCTAGAACGGGCAGGGCAGTGTATAATGAAACTGGTATGGATGACGATGAGAAAGATGATGAAGATGACGGCACATGCTTTCATTTAGTAGCTAGTGGTATATCGGCAATACGATCACGCACACCTACAAGTGCGGGCATGATGGGTATTAAACCTGATTTGAATCAAATCTTTATACTACAGAAGAAACCAAAGTTGGAAAAGTACATGTGGAGAAGTATGCAGGAAGAGTTTGGTGTTGATACTAATCGGTTGTTGGAAACGAATACATACTTTGCTAAACATGTGTATGACATTGCCGAGGAGAATGCTAGAGGACAATGTACTGCTGGACATTCTTGCAAGGTACGACTTAGTCTATGTGTTACTTGAAACAATGATTATTTGTCTTATGTTTGAGTACCAACTCTCTATTTCTTTCTAGTCCTCGAGCAAAGATTTACTCCAGCAATATGTCGATTTGAAGAGCGAGATGGACGAGGGATTTGACATCATCAATGGAAGAATCATAACATAATCAAAGCCACATTTAATACACTCAGATGAGGCTTTTGATTAATGAGGCATAAAGTACTACTGCACCTCTTCTCACACTACACTCAAAATATTATCATTATTCTGATTGCTGATCTCCGTTTATTGTTCTTTCTGCTATGGTAGAACTGGTTTGCTATGAGTATTATTTTCTATTGATAGAGGCCCCGTAAACTATCTAGAAAGGAGTTTTCACCACTAAACATAAAAACTGAAACTGATTGTTTCATTTTTATGTTGTAGATAATTAATTGCTGCGCTTATCTTGTCGTTGGGTATTAGACGATATATAAGAGTGCCAATTGGGATGTGTAGTGATATTGATCCATAATCTATCGTTGTTGCATAAATTGTGGGCGGCGAATACGTAGATAACAAAACAACTCTCCAATATCACAACAAAAAATAGGTATGAGCAATTCTCCTACCTCCACCAACAATCAACGATATCAGCTTGCAATTGATACATGTCATGCAATAGAACGCGGTAGTAATAATAGTTCTGAATTATTTTCTATATTAGACATTGTTGCAAATGATTCGCCAGCTACAGCACACAGACAAGATGATGATGCACCAAATAATAAGTGTCAAGAGATATTATCAATATTCTATTCATTAATTGGTTACCATACTAATAATTGCAATAGTAGTACATTAGTGGATGATAATATGGATATACCACTATCAATTAAGGCACATTTGTTATTAAAGGCTTTACTATGTATACCGCATGATAGATATGTTATTCCATGGTAAGTATTTCTGTTATGTTGGCTGTACTGTTTTTCTGCTGTATAATCACAAACTGATACCTATTGATATTACCCATGATCCTTTCGAAAATATAATATATATTAGGCAAGCAGCAACTGCAGCTATACAATCATTACAATATACCAATAATGATAATAATAACATCAAAAACTCTACAACAAAACTAAGCCACGGTGAGGAAATAGCATTAATTGCAGAAATTCGTACATTCATATCAACTTTGGGATCAGACAACACACTCAATAATAACAGAGTTGACAATTTGAATAATATAATTAATCAACTTACTGCATTGGGCAATGTAATACTTGAACCATTGCTAATTAACAAGGTAGAAGTGAAAGTAAGTACAACAACAGCAGCTCCTACCAACAACAAGAAGAAGAAACGATATAATTCCTATATATTACCATTGGAATTAATACCATCTATATTAACAACATTGGATATATTAAATGATATAAAGTTTGATTTATATATTAAAGAAGAAGCTGAGAAGAAGAGTAGTAATAGTATGGTGATAAAGAAGAGTGATGAAGATGTTGTTATGAATGATGAGTATGAACAATCTTCCCCAGACGATGTCAAGGAAGGAGAAGAAATTCATCAAGAACGTGCAAGTGATAAACTTCTTTCGTTATTATTTGCATCCTCCAACTCAAACATCACCACTAATAATAACGTTCAAAAAAGTAGGACAATACGCGCAGAAGCATTATTACCATTACTTTCATTAGCAATTGATGATATTGGTATTAATCGAATGTTAACAACAACTAATGATGAAGAAGAGATTACATATTTGGATTGTTTAAAGATTGAAATTGGTAATGTTATATATGATAATTTGATATGCTATTCGGATCCTAATAATGATAATGTTGATAGACTCGGTAGTGGGGGAGTTAGCGATACAAATCAACAACAACAACAGCAACAACGACAACAACAAGTGATTGGCGAGGGAATATCTGATGAGGGAATACATATCATCCCAACATCGGATTATCCTGCCTTAATGAGATGTGTCTTTCGAATGATGGTAGCAACGACAAGCTCCTCCACTTTAAGCGACAATAGTTCATGCCTCATTAGTTGGGAATCAATATTACTTCAACTATATCATGCAACATCAGTTGCTACGAATCAAAGACCATTCTCAACATCATCAGTAGACCATCCTAGAAGGGTGTCATCATCAGGGAGTGGAGGCGGAGCAGATCGATTGGCATTACTATCCACGGTTGAGTCACACGTCCTTCTTCCATCATTTACTGGGGCATCGGTTGATACTGTTAAATCAGTTTTAGAGGCATGTAATAGAGAATGTTGTCTGTTATGTAATCAAGACGATACTAAATTGGAAGAGTCATCAGGAGTTGCAGCCTCTCAACAGCGTGCTATCCCAGCTTGGGCTGTTGCCGGAGTTGTATTATTGATTATGAGAGCTAGATCTTCTTCTTCCAATCATTCAGGAATATCATCAACAAACAATGTTGGTCCCCGTGCTGTATTCCGTATGGCATCTGCTGTATTGCAACGAGTATTACACGATCATACAAGTTCTGAAGCCAATAGTAGAAATAGTGGTGGTACTGATGATGAAATAGGCTATGCTCTAAAGGTACTATTACGTCTGTCGTCGGTTAAAGAAGAAGAATTAAGTGATAGTAACATCGTTGGAGGAAAGACTGAGCAATCAGCATACAATGTATTGAAATGTTGTTACTATGCTGGTAATGACAAGTTTTGTCATCGATACAACACCACACCAGACAACAACAGTAATGATTCGTATCAACATGAACTTGGTCTACATACTCTCTCTTCCTATTCGAACTCGGTCCGCACTAGTTTAAATCACGGAGCTAATCACGATACGTGGGAGGCTCGATCGATTGACTCTTCCAAGGCCGACAGTGCTAAAACATGGATTGATGCGGCTAATATGATCCTTGATGATGTTGGCAGTGGTGGCAGTAAAGCTTCGAATGATGGTACTGCAATGGCAATTGTTGCTATCGTTGTTGTGTTCTTCGAGGTGCCTTCATCTCGAGACGACATCGTACGATCAATCTACAATCTTCTTGCTAATATGACATGTCACAACTCACACGCCGCTGGGAAACAGAGTGATGAGGTATGCTTTCTTATCATATCCATGTTGGCATGGTCTCTTGTTGCAAATGATGATAAATGTTTGACCAATAATGTTGTAAGAAGAAAAGATAGAAGAGATCATGCGACAGCTGTGTTGGAGCCATTATGCAATCTACTTTCAAAGTCATCCGTGTCAAGTAATACACATAGTGGCAGTGGGGAAGCTCCAAAGCTTTCATATTGGGCCTTGTCTCGGCTTGCTAGTGCACTTGCACCTATTCCATCTGGTCGGGAAGCGATTCTAGCCATGGCTCAGAAGAACATGCGAGCTCTGTCGGTATCATCTTCATATGCTTACTCATCATCAACTAATTTGTTTGAAACTCTACCAACCACACCGACAAAGATTGATGATGATATTTATCTATCCATACATTGCCTTCTTGTATTAGTTGAAATGTGCCACACTTCAAACCAATCAGTCATTGAAGATGATTGTGGCAAGAGAGCCCTAATTATGATTACGGATTTCATTGTACTACAACGACCATCATCATCATCATCGAGCTTCTCTACAACAGCATCTCGTGTGCCAATTAACATTATATCATGGATGCTCAATGAGCTTAGTAAATCATCTCAAGGTGGAAAGTTGACCAAGTGGGTATCACATCGATTGTTGAGAGCATGCTTTGTAAGTCTTCTAAATTGTATTGCGTTGGAAGACTCCGAATCATTCTCCTCCTCTTCATTGGTTACCAAGAGTATATTTTCTGTGGGTTATTCTTCTTCATCATCAAGAATGATTCAAAAGAAGATTGATGTCCCTGGAACGCTACAGCTGGCTATTTGTTTGTATAATGATATTATCAGTGACAAATCCATTGGTAGTGTCATGCAGAATGAATCACAAAAGCTTCTGAGTACCCATCTTCTTCGGACATTACTCAGTCAACCCCTACCTGATGCCTTAGATGAGACAAATCAAAAAGACGCAATAGATAGTCTATTTAGTGACATTTATCGAGCAGTGCAAGCAGGATTTAATCCAAGTAATAGTGATCTAGCCCTTGACGAGGTCTTATTCATGATTATCCTCCAGGGTACTGCCAGGATGATTCAACTTGATAAGAGCCCTTCTTCTTCTGATGACGGAGTGGATGATACAGAAGAGACATTGAAGAAATTGGTTGGGTATATATCTGATTCCGAGGCACATCATCTCCAAGAAGAAGGTCAAAAGCACGGCTCTTTACTTCCAAGCTGGATTCAAGACAAGGCTCTTGATGATACACAGAACCAATGGCAAATGGACGAAGAATTGAAGACCTGTACACAGTTCAAACGCTTCCAAGAATCACTTTGTGATATTCTAGTTGATGTTCTACTTCGAAACGAAACAAGTTGCGAATCTAACAATCAAGACAGGTCTATACTGCTTGGTGTAAATATAGTGTTAGGATGTAAGCGACGATTATCAAGCAGTGAAATTGTCTTGGGAAGTGTATCTCAAAAGTCAATCTATCAGCTCATTGACTTGGCATCTCATCGCTTGCGTCCTCTTCTTACATCAAATGAGAAGAAGATGAGCATATTACCAGAGGTAGACGTGCTGGTGAAGAATGCATTAGACTTCTGCAAGATTCATTCCAAACAAACTTTACGGGACAGTCCAAGTCAAAGCCGCATGCTTCGTTCGTGCTGGTCAACATATTGCTCTCTTGCTGATGAGGAGTCTTCCCAACTATTGATTTCGTTTGTCAAAGAATCTTGTGTTGAAAAGGGAGGATGGTCAGGTCAAGAAACGAATCCAAATGATATCGAGACATCATTTTCGTTAGCGACAATTGCATCTTCTGAAGATTTGGACTTTCATGTCCGATATATGCGAGAGACAATCCTATTGACGCTGTCCCAAATCCTCAACTCTGTCACGACTCTACACACCGACTCGTCTCCTCAAGAGCGCAAGGAAAATCTACACTTAATGCTTCAATTACAACCGCAGTTATGCCAAGACTTGGATGCATCGTTTCATGGATACAGTGGAGGTCTTCAGAAGCGGCTGATGTTGTGTTTCCTAGATGTCATTGAAGAATGTGTCGATGCAATATCGATACTGTTTGAATCAATTTCCGTGAATAACCAACGTCAAATGAGTAGTACATTCTCATCTGTTTATCAAGCAGCCGAGATCATATGGGAAATACTTCGAGAAAATCCATTGCGGCAAGCTTCTGTTGTCAAAAACTCATTGGGACTATGTATTGATAAGATGCCAAGATTAGTCCAGAGGGTAGAGAGGCTGGTTGACGAGTGCATAATTGATAAGGTACCAAGTGAACACATCTGTGAGCTGCTAGAACAATGCAGTGTTCATTTAAAGTCGAAAGCAGTTGAGACGAAGAATAGTCAGAAGCCGGAAGCACTTGCCCTTTCGGATAGGGGAGAAAAGGAAAGTAGTACTAGTAATGATGAATTCCTCCTGTCATCTAAGAAGGACTCAGAGGTAGATGATTCCAAACCAGATGGCGGCAAAGGACCAGGAAGAGCTCAGACGCATAGCATTACGACAATGAAAACATTACCTTGGGTATGCAATTGCTCCATCACGGCTTTAACTAACATGTGGAGTGATTCTTACCAAATTATCTTAGGGAGTGATAAATCAACAACTAGACACATGGTGAAGAGCCCCAGCGACAAACCATTGACACTTGCCAAGCGAAGAATAGACGGTTTCTCTCGTTTGCACATTTCAATGTGTCACATGTTTCAAGTTCATCAGAACGAATCAAAAGCTGAGCTAGGCGGCACTGCAGATGAGGAACCTACATCAACAATATTAGCTGAGTATCTTTCCTACTATGGAAAGTCCAACATGTGCTCATGCATAGAAAAGGTGGCTATGACCTTAGTGCTTGCCTTCAAACAAGTTATTAAATGCTTCAATGATTTGAAGCCCATCACAAGTCAAAGTCTATACAATGATTCCAAGCTTAAGGAGTCTTTAATTTGTATTATTGGGTGGTTACAGTCAGTCAAGTCAAACGAGACGCCACAACATGATTTGATTACTGGAACTATATCATGGTATATCCACGAGAAGAGGAATATCAGCCTTTCTTCTTTTGGAAAAGATGGTTATCCAATACTTGGTCGTTTACCCAAGGTTCTTCTAAAGCTAGATGGCTTGGAGGCTGAAGTACAAAAGCTTGATGCCCTCTTGGCGGCTGATTTTGGTCGCATGAGTGATGAAAGCAGCCCGAGTCAACGGCTGCTCAACTTTGAAGAAGTACTGTCTACCTTGATAAGCAGACAAGACAATAATGAGCAACCCACTCAGTCTTCATTTAGAGGATTGCTTCGTCAATGTATGGAGAATATAGATTCAAGTAAACGAATCTTGAAAGCAAGTGACGCAGGGGATAATCTCCTCTCAGATGAAGACTCTGATTCTAATACGGATTATGAGGAAGAAGAATTCACTGCAGCCGGAAAACGACAGGCGATGCGACGTTATACACCTTATCGGAAGTCTCATAGGGTATCGCTTCGGAGCAGGAATGATACGATTGATAACTGGCTTACGCTGGATGATGATGAGTTCGCAGCAACGACAGGAGAAAAGTACAACACAAATGATGCCTTTGTTGATTTGGAAGACTTCTTAGTTGAGGGCTAAAGTATCTCTGTGAGTAATGCATCTTTATTTAGTATCATATTGGAGTGAACAGAATAGCTCTTAAACAGAATATAATCTTATATTACATTACAATATTACAGACGCTTCTGTGTTGTGTCGATTCAGTTAACTGCCTTCTATCGTATGATTAAACCCTTAAGCACAGGTACAGGATTCACCTTCAGCGCAAGTTGTTGAAACCCCATCATCATTAGGTACACAAAAGTCATTACAACATTGATCAGCATGGGTACAAGTATGTCCATCCGCCTTGCAGCCTTCCTCCACATAGTTACCTAATGCCTCAGCGACTTGTTCCTCGAATAAGGTCTCAGTAGCGAGCTTGCTACCACCTCTTAGAGCAGGTCGGTCAGTTTGAAGTACCACTTCGGCTTCTTCTTCCATGAACCCAACTAAACTTCCGCAGAAGATATCTCTCGCGTATTTGCCACGGTTACGATCAATACTGTCATATCCACGCCCTTTTCGGTCTGTTTCTCTAAAGACTCTCCTCTCACGGCCAGTCAGCCTATCTAACCCTCCCTCATCAAAGAGGCACATGCACTGCTTCTCTTCACAGTCAAAGTTGAATCCTCGAAATACGCCTTTATTGATTAGCTGAAGTGGAGATTCCTCGACACAAGTTGCAGCGCAATCTTCAAAGCTACGGATATCATTGAACATACCCCATTGATATTCTTGTCCTACCTCGTCAGTACACATTTCATTGCCATCGTTCAGCAAACGAAAGGCGAACCTTGAACCATTACCGTTATCGGATCCTTTTCTTGTAATGGCGTTTGGCTCAGGGTCCCCTACACAACGACTATAATTCTTAGGTTTGCCATGTGCTTGTTCGGAAATTGCAAGGAGAATGGTGATGTTTGTAATAGTATTGGAGATCTTCATGTTGTTATCTGGTGTTACTCTTAGTTATCTTCTTCGGGTTAGTGTGGTGTCTTATGTGTTGTATCTTATCGATTTAGTTTAGTGTCTCAGTAGATTTTGGATTATAGTATTGTAGTTTTTTTTTATGAGTAGATCTGTTTGTTTGATAAGATACAGATCGTGGAACTGGTCATAGGCCTTAGTAAACACAGCTAACTGTCTTGGGGTTTGGTTCATGGTGCCTATATCTACCGAACAAGAGAAAGCATCTTCGTCTTGTTTGGTCTAGGATACCGTTGTAAGAGGGGTTTGCAATAATACGTCTCCATAAAACATGGAGAAGAAGTGTCAAAAAGATCTTTCCCACCATATTGATACTAATATACTCCGACCAAACACGACGATATTGTGCAGTCTGGGTAGTATTAGTACCCCAAAGTAAATTTTGGAATCTCTCATCTCACTACCGTCCAATCTATTTCTGTGTATATGTTCTTAACCTCTGGTATATGTATCCACCTTATTAACAATATTCAATACCCCCGCTAGTTCTGGTCCTATCCCCATTATACTTTTAAGACTAACAATAGATTCGGGAACTCTACCGCCGAACTTCTGAAGGATATCTTTTGCAGCTTGGACTATATGTTTGGATTTGACATTTCCAAACAGCACTGATTTGAGTAGTGGGGCAATTTCTGTTTCAGGATCTGCATTTGCAAGGTTGTGAACTGTTAGACCTTGACCTGAAGTTTGCTGTGGTCGAGATGTTGCTTTTGTTGCTACGGCTGATGATTGTGATGTGGCTTGCACCTCATTATTATCTGCTCTCGCTTCATCTTTCTCATTAAAGTATTTTCTCAATTTATCCATTGCTTTCAGTACTACTGGTTCTTGACATCTAGCATGTAATCTAGCTGCAACTAATACCTGAAAACGTTGTTGTTGTATTGGTATGTTTGGATCTGCAAATCTGTGCCATTTAGTAATGAGCTCTTGCCTTTCATATTTTTTATCCTTACAACGTATTATATCTTCTGCACCACCAGAACTTTTGTCAAAGAATGAATGCGGTGGCGGTTGTTTAGCTTTCTTTGTAACTACTGATAATGACGATGTACCATTATTCTTGTTCTTCCGCTTTTTATGTTGTTTATTAGTATGAGAAGTCTGTTTATTATTACGAGAAGCTGATTTACTATGAGAAGAAAGTTTTTTAGATCGCCATGAAGATGTAGATGAGAATGATGGTACCGAAGCTTCTCCTGATGTAAAGGCAAATGATGCAAATGGATTGTCATTCTTGGTAGTATTATCCGCTTTCCCCTTTTCCTGACTTGGTGGCTGTTTTGTATTGTCTGCCACCATATTATTATCATCAGCATTATTATCATTACTGCTTTTGCTCACATCTAGTGTATCATCTGTGGTGGTATCGGCACTTTCATTGTTTGATGTTTTTGATGACATAGTACACGAATCTAGACGGTGTTTGTCATTGGGTTTAGAAGTTGATGTTGTTGGCTTTGACGAATTGTTTTCTACTCTCATAATATTGCAACTCCTCACTAACTTTTGTGTTTGCGACTTTATCTGCGCCCTCTACTACACAACTTCTTTTACCAACCTCATCATCTGAAGTACCATCTATAGAAATAGCATATTCCTTTGTTAGACCCCAAGGGTTCTCCCACTCTTCTTCTGCCATCTTTGTTGACTCTATAGGCACCGATTCACCGATGATAAATTAATCTGATTATTATTTGCGGTATCCTTGCATTTTTGTACGGCGGCGGCGCGGCTCACAAACTCTACAAAGACAATTCTTCATATTACCATCCCCTTCTAATAGAATGTATATCGAAGACTGTACTTCTTCTTACAACCACAAGAATATCTATGAAGAATGCTACACTTCTTTTTGCTGTGATACTCTCCAGCTGGTCGGTATTTGCTTTCCAACCACACAACTCATATCAACATCATCCTCCAATACATCAACATCATCCATCATCACAAAGAAGAACAACTTCCCTCTATGCTAAGAAACCAGCCAAGCGATCTAAATCGAAATCAAGTGGAGGATTCGGATCAACAAGTAAAGGCGGTGGATTTGCAATATCATCATCTAAAAAGAAGGATATATCATCTTCTTCTCCCGCAGATCCAACAAAAGTTAGAGTAGTCTCGGGATTCACTGGAAGTGGTACCAAGGTATTAGCAAGTGCAGCCAATAGCTTTGATAGGATTCGTAAACTATTTGGTAAAGATGCCACCACGGATGTATATGTTCGTTCTCCATTAAATGATGAATCTACTTTTTGGTTTGTTGGTAAAGTTATTAGAATGACTGAAGAAGAAGAAGGAGATGATAATGGAGATGATAATGACGATAATAGTAACAAGTTAGTTGGATCGGTATTACCAAGTGAAATAGAAGCAGTGATTAGTCAAAAACGATTAATATTAGAATATGCAAAGAATCAACTACGACCGCAGAATATGGGTGGACCGTACAGTAAGAATTTAGAATTGTGGGTAGCGCCGGGCGATAGTGAGATGGATGTTGTTCAAAATAAGGTTACATTGGTACCAATCGTTGGATCAAGTAAAGATTTACGAGAGGGATTTAATGTCAATGATGTAGGATATAATCCTGAAATTTATGTTGGTGAAGAGAAGGAGAAGGGTGGATTGAGAGTTGTTAGAGATAATGAGGGCAGGCCAGTTAAGCCTGTCTTTGAGATAAGTGGATGATAAAGTAGAGGCTAGATGATAGTAGACGAGAAGTACAACAACAATGGGCGTCAGCTAAATGCTAGGATTGTAAGATATGTACTATCTAGTTTTAGTTTTATGAATGGATACTATTAGTCATCGTCATCACTACTACTTTCGCCCAAAGCAAATGGATTGGACGCAACGAATTGGCCGTCATCGTCACTACTTTCATCACTACTGCCATCATCTTCTTCTTCGTCAATTGTTGAAGTGCTCATTTGACTAAAGTCATTAGCTAATTGTTTAGTATCTTCCCTATCTCTCGAGTTATTATCAGATTTGTCCTTCTTCTTAGCTTTGACCATTACCTTCTTCTTCTTATTTGGATCACTCTCTCTTATAAACTTGGCTTCCAATGCACAGTTTTGAATACAATATCGTTCTCTTTCTGCATCACTCTTTGGTAATCTAACTCGTACTGCAATTGTATTATTATATCTTTCATTGTCAAGCAGGCCTTCTTTATAGCATTGTTTGAATATCCATAATCTTCGATTATTTAATGAAAAGTACCATGGGCCTTGGTCATCATCATCTGTTGGTCCAACTAATACTTGTATTGGAGGTAATGCATTTGGTTCTAGCTTTCCTTGTCGTATCTCCTCCATTGTATCCATTACACTACGTCCACATCCAGAGAAGTATGGTCGTATTCTAGAATGTTGGTATCGTATCTTATGCACAGTTTGACAAGTAGTAGACATAAGTATACATGTTTATACAGAGTATAGAAGTACAAATAAAATAAGAGATACACACCCTTGATGGACAAACATTTATCATATCTTCTGAACCTTTCACTGATGTAACTGTAGAAGATAGAGCACTCTGATCGACGCTGTCTTTCTTTTTGTTCTTCTTCTTTGCCATGTAGTGATGCTCTACATATATATCGAGAGGATTATGGGGACGGCCTCTTTGACGCATGCCCTTGCATGAGCACTCTATTTTGGCTATCCAACAGTCGAACGTCATCTAATTTCTAATCGCACTCATAACATTATCACCATCAACACTATTACTTCTTCAAATAGACTACCACCACTGCTATCCGTCTCAGCTGTATATTATATATTATACATTGCAATCATCTCCTCTATACAATTTTGGAAATAGCGGTAGAACAACAGAAAGATACTGTAGGGATTCACAATCACTCATCTCATCAATCAACTTTATCTTCAACACATAACACATAACTCTCGACTGGCTAAGAATCATGAATAACTTTATTGCAACAATCGTGTTACTTTATCTATCTACTATTACAACAACACATGCATTCATTACCGGGAGACAGACAACAATAACACCTTTCCAACCAATAAAAACATGTATATTTCAACAACAGCAGTTCTATGATGCAAATGGTAATCCTGTACAATTCTATGATGAATCTGGCAATCCAATATACCCAGATCAATATCAAGAAGAACAACCATCACTCATATTAGGTAACATGGCCGAGGAAATGGCAGCTGCAACATCTGGAGTAGATGTACCACTAGACTACCTAGCTTTAGCACGAGAGCGTGCCGCTGCTAAAGTAGAATCGTCAAATTCAGATTCATCCGACGAGGAATGGTTTCAAATGGCTGATGAGAAGAAACGACAATTTACAAATCCAGATATAGATTGGGAGAATTTCGACCCTGCTGATACTGAATTAGATGAGGCGAATGCTGCTGCCAAATTTGGTGGAGGAGGAGGAGAGGAGAGTGGTGATGTTGCAATGGAAGAGTATGGTGATGGGGGTATCATGATGACAGAAGGGGGATTGGTTGTTGATAATGTTGAGGGCGAGGATGGACCACAGCTGTTGATCTGATCACATTTCTGATGTTGTGCACATGTGCTATGTGTGGTTATTTTGAACCTCTGATTTCTCATTGATAGGATGATAGAAAAATGCAAATCACTTGAGACTGAAATCTAGAGAGACTTTAATGCAAAATAAAAGAGAGGAAAGTATGATTCTATCAAAAGTACTTTCTATACTCTTTTCTTATTATATAGAATCTAGCATACGACATACAATAGCCTCAAGCGTTTAACATCTTCCCCTCCCCCTTTTACCTCCACCAGCAGATTTCCTCCTCTTTTGAGGCTTGGAACTTTGTATTTCATTATACTTTCTCTTCGCATAGCTTGAAACAGTAGAATCTGCCATAATCTCCTCAGTTAAATTCTGTCTCCTATCACGCTTGGCCAATCGACTTGAATAGAATTCACTACTCCCTTCAATAACAGTACCAACTTGTAATACTTTACCTGCAAAGCTATCTGCTGATTTGTAAAACTTTTTTGGATCCAGATAGTTTCTATTTCGAATGATAGCTAAATCAGTCTTTAATTGATCTGTCATGGGTGTTGGATTCATATTAAACCATCCTGATCCAGCAGTATTATCATGTTGTTTCCTAGGTCCCTTTCGAAAAGAGGATGCAAATGATGTCGGTATCTTTCGAATACTCTTCTTATGAATTGCAATAGATGAAGGAGTTTTGATCTTCTTTGCAGTAACGGATGATTCATCAAGCAAGTTGTCATTATTTGATTTGTCGAGTATTGATATGGATGGTGTATATATTGCAGAATCTTTCTGTGATGCTCGTTTCCGCAGTTCAGATAAACTTGTATGAGTAGCGGATATTGACTTGGACTCGAGACGCATTGGTGCGGTATATCCTGGAATAATATGAGATAGCTCATTCCCTTCCCCCGTTTGTGCTTTCTTAGTATCCATTATTCTATACTTCTTATTGTGCATATCATTCCATATTAGTTTTTTCTTTGTATTGGTTGTGTCTGCTGCTATCTCGCTAGAATCGAGCGCTTCTTTTTCATCCACTGTTTCATTAGGAGGTTTATCAGCTGTATTGTCCTCTCCTATCGATGCCGCAGAAGCATTAGAATCCTTCCTTCCTCTCGTCCTCATAGTTTGTTTGTAATTTGTTTGTGGTTATCGTGAGGTGAGGGTGAGGAGGACACTCAACTAAAAATTAGGGTAGCAAGGGTATCCTTTGATACTTCATTCTACTTATCAGTTTCAAGTTTCAACACAACAATAGGAAATGAGTATTCGTCCATCAACAGCGCCCCCTATCCAGGATATGCCGCGTAAGTATTGTTTTATGGTGTTAAATTATGTGTTCAATATGAAGTTTGGGGGTCTAGTCACTTAGTTTGATGATGAACTTGATTTGTTCCTTTGCAAACACATTAGTCAATTCTCATGCATATACTAACAAAAGTTACAATCGCCTCTCTTTCATCCTATCTATAAGCTCCGGGCGGCTATAAGAAGGTAAATTCGTGTTACATTAAATGCTGTGTCCGTAGAGGACTCCGGGTTGCCCTGATCGATACAAGTTGACTCTCAAAAGTTCAACATAATTGATGTGATATTTTTCTTTGCAATAACATCATACCAACTTTCTAACTATTGATATCATGCAAATTCTTACGCCCATTAATAGATTGACTTTGGTAGATATCTTCCAGATCGTGGTCCAAAAGGGTGGCAACTTTGGCTGGGAGCAACAACTGCAATCCTATACGGTTATTATCAAATTGGTCAAACAAATCAGGCTCGGGTACAACAAAAGATGCAAGAACGTAAAGTACGATATGCATTATTACCATTAATGCAAGCAGAAGCCGATAGGGAATATATGGAAAGAGAATTGGTTAATTTACGAAGAGAGGCTGAGATTATGAAGGATGTAGAAGATGGGAGGGGGAATAAGTGGACGCCGGGTTCTTCGCAGTACTTTGGTGGACAATGGATGCCTAGAAAAATTGGACACTTTATGCCAAAGTGGGCGTAAATTATTGTAAAGGGTTGGTTTTGTTGGTTGGTTGTATTAGCTATTGTACTTAATTTTCAATCGATTATTTAAATTGATCATCAACAGAAGATGAAGGGATAAAATTGTCAAAATTGTTATGGGTAGGAATATAGGCATGCAGGATGATGGCCAACTTATCAGCAGTGCTAGTGATAAAAGTAAAAATATTGTTCATTATAGAATTGGTGCCTTAGAATATCTAGGTGCCTGGTAGTTCCTCCTCTTAGTTGTGTGGAGGGGATTGAGTTCTTCCTTCTAGAACATATTAACACAATACAATGTTGCTGAGGAGATAGCGTATACAAAATACATAAGGTACTTGGGATATTCTTTTAATTTATTTCAATCAAATTATATTCTCCCTTTCCATTATATGGAATATTGCAATAACCCCTACCACCAAAACCACACTACTAAAACTACAGTTTACTCAATTAACTAACCCCCACAATCAAATGCATAGAGCATAATATTGTTATAGCTGCTAATTTAATGAGCCTCATCAGCCGCCCTTGCCTCTCTGTAATCAAGTTTATTTGATAAAGGAAAATTGAATTAGTTTTGTAAAAATTATTAACACATCATATGCACACAAAACATACAACATCAATCAAGACACTTACTTGGATGAAATACCAAAAATGGGGTTCATATTGTGATAACGCATGTAGGCACGTTGGGCGGCTTGATATTCGGGAGATAGAGTGAAGGGCAATCCTTGACGAGCCTCACGGATCACTGATGTGTAGGGGAAAAAAGATAAAATGTTATTAGAATGTATATGGTTTACCACACCTATTAACTATCACCAAAAAAGGCATATATCAATAAGGTAACATTTCCCATGATATCCCCACTACATCAAATCGAACAATACCCATCTATTCTTCTGTACATCATCGAACTCTCAAAATAAAACTCACTGATTGGAATGTAGGCAATTGCAACAAAAGCTGTGCATGCTCCTGCAATTACCATACCCTGTGGTCTACGTGATAATGCCTGGATAAATCCAGGCTTCATTTCCCCAACACCATAACTGGTACGGTTGAGTGAGGTCCCAGGACCAAAGGGTGGTGGCTCATACCTAATGTTGTTATTGCAAATAATAGTAAGATGGTGAGTTGGGTGTGAATTAAGTGTAAATTTGACTATATAAAATTCCAAATTGCTGCATATCCTTGAACGACAATTAAGGGTACAAGATATACTCTTTCAACATCTTCTTACCAAACTTTAACCATTGTTAATTGTGTTGTAAATTGCCTTCCTATTTGGGCAATTTTTTGAGTGTTTGAGGTGAGAGGCGGGATCCTATAGTTTAGGTAGCTTTACGTATCGACCTAAAGTAGTGGTATCCTTCTTTGAACAACAGTCCGGGTGGCATAGCGTACATCTTGTACCTTTCATACACCTTTTCTATGGCTGATTGATACGAGAACATATTATACTATTTTCATTAATTAAGGATCAGCTAACTAAAGATTAGAATCAGTTAAGATCTAAAGTCAAATATCCATCACGATACTATCACCGGCTATTGATTTCCTAGGCCTCTTATTCATTGGTTCCTGTCCGTGTAGCATCTGTGGCAAGTTCGTGTAAGTCTCTGGCCTGATGTATGTAGAATAAGCCTCTTTCACATCAGGCCTCAGGAAGAAGGGATTCATCTCGTTAACCTTCGTCTCGCCATCAACAGCGTGTTTCACCTTTTCTTTATATACCTCCATTTCCTTCTTATACCGTACAGTATCCGCGGCGGCAAGATCCTTATACTTGGCTACTTCTTCGTCATTAAGCTCCTTCCATTTTGCACCAATTTGTCTTGCTAGTGATTCGAATCCAATCCCTGTCTTCTGTCTAGTTTTGGTGGTTCTTTTTGTATTACTCTCCTTCTTGCTGTTGTCTTCCGAGTCGATGGCGTTGGTATCCTTATCTTTGTCTTGATCCTTCTTGGTGGAGTCAGCTGACGTCTCAACGGCATGTACACAGAGAGTAAGATCAATCTTAGTGGATTCAGCTGACGTCTCGACTGCTTCCTCATCGTTTTCTTCCTTCCCATCCTCCTTTTCATCCGCCTTTTTATTCATTTTATTTAATATACGTCCTCTCTCCTCTTGAAAGAAGTAATTATAAGCACTTAAGGGACGTTTTGGTTTATCCTTATCCTTATTCTTCTTCTTCCTTTGATATGGTTGCCTCTTATCGGACCAAGTATGCATCTGTTGTATACTGTTGTTCATTTGTTGTAACTGTTGATTATTAAACGCATTAATATTTGTTGTACTCATTGGAATGTATGGTTGTTGAGCTATTGTTCTTTGTGCTGCATGGAAGTTATTAACTGGTATGCCATTCATAATCTGGGCTGGAGTTACCTGTCCTCCATTGGCAAGTACAGTTAACGCGAGCATGGGATTGTTGATACCCGCCATATAATTACTAATGTTGTTGTTATTATTAGCGGCAACATCATCATTATTAATTTCATTATTAGTTGGTATCTGCTGTCCCATCTGTTGTTGGTTAACAACTCCACCTTGACCTAGCATGGCCTGTAAAACTAGAGGATTCATCATTTGATTTTGTTGATACAAAGCAGCTTGTTGTTGCTGCTGTTGTTGATTTAGAACTACAGCCTGAGTTGGAATTTCCGTTGCCATGATTGATTCAGTACTATTATCATTATTGGTATTATTCACAGAAGCAACGGCAGTGGCAAAAGAAGGATCCATAACAGGTTGTGGTAAATTTGGTATAATAAGACCCTGTAATAGAGGATCTATAGCTGGTTGAAGAAGATGATTCTGTGGTATAGTAGACATGAATGGATGCTGCTGTTGCTGTTGCATAGCTTGCAATGCTATCATATGTTGTTGCTGTATCTGCTGTTGTTGTAAAGCTTGCAATAATTGTTGATCCTGTTGTTGTGGATTATTATCAGCTGCTGCGGTATCTTCTTGTTGGTTTTGTGAAGGTGGTGGACAATTAGTTGGAGTTGTAGGCTTTGCTTCTTGATTATTATGATCATTGTTATCAATATTCGTCGAAGCACCATCGTCTACACCGGCTTCTTGGGGCATATTGTTGTTTGTTTGTTCCATGATTACTAACTAGTACCTTAGAATGTTGGTAGAGGGAGGATTAATCAGTCATAGAAAGTTTCAACAGTAAACAACAACAACAATCGCATTCCGAAAGAATCATATATAATATAATAATATAAACCATCACCAAAACATATACCAGTATATGAACCACACAGACACAAAATATACAAACAACGGCATCACTACTAGCACTCTGCACACACTTTCGTTGTGCGCTTGTCCACAGCAAAACTGCTCACCTCAAATCAATAATTTGCAAACGACCAGCAGCAACAACAAGCTTTCTATTTAATGTCAAAGAGGAAGTCAGGAGAGATATCAGTACAGGCAGGTAGGATAGGAGATGACTGCTTGGCTACGCTGGGGGGTGCCCCCGAATAGTCAGCCAAGTAGCCTTCAGCCATTTTCAATTGGCGGGGGGAATTATGGATGCTAGGCCCCCCAATGAAGAGAGGCGATTTGCCTTCATCAAATTTACCTGCTGCCGCCAGCCGTCAATGAAGCTAGGGCCTTATTCATAAGGATCATTCTATAATGGCCATTCGTATACAACCAGTACATTCTCTAGCAGTGATTATCGTATGGTGGTGGTCTTGTGAAGAAGTAATCGATTCTCATAGTAAGGAGTTTTCATTAATGAAAAATCATCAGCATTAATCATTTGCAATTTAGCAATCTCCACTAGAGAGTGCTCTAGATTAGCCTCCAATATATTCATCTCCGGCGGTGAGTACTGGATGTGCTTGCCTTTATTACATGTAATCTATGATTTGGTTATCATATGATCATTGCTTTTCCTTTTCTAACACAAACAAATTGTTCATATCATAATATCATATTATCATAATATCATATCATATCATTATATTATGATATCATATCATATCATATCATATCATCATATCAACAAATAGAAGTAAGATCATACAAAAACACAACAACAATGTTACGAAATATACTACTTCTTCTACTAATATCAACACTACTTGCAGTCAATACTGCAGCACAAGATGTTAGTGGAATTAAAGGGCTGCGAGCCTTGATAGAATCATGTGGCGGATGAGCCTTGAACAAACTGCCACAGCTGAAGAGTTTCTTGAAAGAAGAGAATGGTGTGGATTTATATAGAGATGTTGAAGTACGTTTTATAAGTGGTAGAAAGGCGGTAATGACAATATATGAAGATGGGAAAGAAGAGAGGATTACACTCAGTGATTATGACGATAAAGATAAGCTCCATGCCTTGTTCAAAGAGAAAGGATTTGCGCAATATACAGATGTGGAATATAAAGAGAGAAGAAAAATGAAGGCGGAAGAAGAGAAGAACAATGTACAACAAGCATCGCAAATAAGAGTACGGCCAACCAGTGTTAGAGGAAGGCCACAAACTGCAGCCAACCCAAAATTGAGGAAAAGAGAAATGAAAGAGAGACTAAAACAGCTGAAAGAGGCGCGTGAGAATTTTATGACGGTCGGCCAGCCGATTGGATAGAGAGAGAGCGAGAGAGAGAGAGAGCGAGTACACATCTTGATGATACTTAACAGAGAATGGAGGGTATGGATGTGATGTACTTGAATTTGAATGACAATATTTCAAAAGCCGTATACTTGGGTTGCAATGTTTGATAAAATTGCAAGTACTTCACTCCATTTCCATACCAAACTGGATTCCTACATCTCTACGGGTATACGATATAATAGAAACCAAATACAATAAACTAAAGCTTTAAAGTAAAGCTTACTGTTTAATTCTCTACATATCTCAACAACAACAAAAACCTATGATTCGCCAACCAAGTCTTTATTCAGCAAAGCACATTCCAACTTGATTGTCTTCAAAGCTCTTTCAGTTGACACCCTATCGGATGCCATACACTTCCAATCATTCATAACATATGCAGTCTGACCCTTCAATCGATTTAATTGATCTACAGCCTTCTCAAGATCTCCCAATTGTACATACCTTCGTGCCAATGATAAGATGCCATCGCTAACACTACCTTCCTCTTCAGTGGTAGGTACAGCATCCGGTGAGGGCGGTACTGATAACTTGGCAAAGAGTTTACCCAGAAGTTGTCCTTCTAACCCAGCCCTACCTTCTGGTACCATTGCCGCTTCTCGTCCAACACCATAACTCTCATCAAACTTAACTTGTAACTCAGAAACAGTGGGTACTCCTCCATGATTTGCTCTCGTTGGTATCATTGTCACAGCCGAGGCAATTACACCCTCTTCGCCCGCGGCACCCTTTAATGCTGCAATTTCCACAGCCGCACCTTCACCAACTTCCAACTTATTTGCAAGTGCTAATGCCGCCGCTGAAACACGATGTGCCTTCCTTGATCCACTTTCATAATTCCTCGAAACCTCCAATCGACTTTCCAACATGTCCAACTTCTCCTTTAATCCACTCATGGTATTAACATGAGTTTCTAATTCGGTAGCATGGTCAGATTTTATTTGTGCTATATCATTTTGCAACTTGGTTTGATAATCTAACTCCAATTCATTAGCTAATCGTGTTGTTTCATTCGATAATACATCTTTCATTTCTTGTTCACGTGCATCGGATGTGGCCTTCATTAACCCTTGTATACTCTCCTCTTTGGCAGCCAAGGCTGCATTCGCTTGACGTGTAATAACATCTTCCTGCTCACGTAACTTCGCCGCTAGTAGATTTTCAAATTCCAATCTTTGTTTCTGTAGTATCTCACGATAACTATCACCAACTTCCTTTTCCTTCATTGACAAGAACTCTTTAAGACGTACTGCCTCCCACTTGGTACGATCTGACATTTCAGTAGCCAATTGTACAACACGGATGCGTAATTCACTTTCCGATAATGTATCTAAATCAGAAAAGTACTCTGAATCTAAGTCAGACTGCAGTGCCGCTTTTGCTGCTTTTAATGTATTTGAATTCTCCAATGTACTACTTGATTGTAATTCAGACATGGCTGTTTCAGCCGAGGTTATTGCTGACATTGGGTCGATACGTGTTTCATTTGATTCGTTGTATTGAGTTGCTTTATTGGCTGCCTCAAGTGCAGCCTCTTCCTCCGCTTTATCTTGTTTAGCTTTCCCTTCATTAACTGTTTCATAAAAGGTATTAATCTTGGTAAGATCAACACGGTTACCATCCTCAGGATGGTCTAATGATACTTCAATTTCTTCCCTCTCCACCTCTACTACTTTTTCATTGGGCGCAGCACACATATCCTTTTTAGGTGGTGTTTGTTCAGCCTCAATAATTGCAACAGCACCCTGTTTGGTAACTTCTTTAACTTCATCAACAACTTCTTTTAATTCCTTTGATACCTTCTTCTCTTCTTTTTTGGCAATACTAACAACATCACTGATAACATCATCACCTAAACCTGGGATTAATCCATTATAATATGCACCACCAATACCAACTCCAGCTAAGGCTAAGATGGGTAGTAATGCACCTCCACCCCCTCCACTACTGCCACCATCACTTGGTGGAGATACTTTATTTACACCATCAGCTGTTGATTTTGTTGAACCCCCTCCACTACCACCCCCAGGTGTTTCCTTTGTTACTGATGTTTTAGTACTTGTATTGGCATCTTTTTTACCCTCCAATTGTTTTTTACTCAATGCGCGCTTATGCGCTGTATTGGCTGTTAAATTACGCCGTTGTTGTGCATGGCGCTGATGAACAGTAGTTAATGTTGCTGTTCTTCGTAGTAAGATGGCCCGGGAGAGCATTGTTGTTTATATCAGTACCAATAGTATATATCAATATCAAGTTGCACCATCAAAATTATGAGAGTAGAAAACAAATCTTTAGGATACCGAGAGGGGGTATCCTCGCTCGATGATTTGACACTAAAGATGCTCATTGTTCTAAGGTAAGAGTGAGCTAGGGAAGGCGTGAAATATACTTTTCACTCGATTGATGACAATAAACATACAGACTTGGATTAAGTTAGCTTAATGCGCCCGGCTACTACAAGACTTCATCTCTTCTCTCTCCTCATCCTCAAGTACACTTTCACTTATTAAATGTACCATCATATCTTGATTGAAGTATCTCTAATGCTCTCTTAGCTTCCCCATTACCATCATTCAATGGTTTTACTAGTGCATTTGCATCAGGGTTGAAAAAGAAGGGAACAGAGTAACGATCTCCTGCAGTTCTCGACGAAGGAGTTACTACTCTGTGAACTGTACTAGCATATTCACCGCTGGTCCAGTTACTAAGCATATCTCCACAGTTTATAACAAAACTCCCCTTCAATGGGATGGCATCAATCCAGTGCTTCTGATTATTACGTACTTGTAGACCACCAATGGAGTCTTGAAGTAAGATGGTAAATAGACCATAGTCTGGAAGATGCGCGTTATCACGATTTATGATGATAAAAGAGAGGAGATAGTAACTTATGTTAGTACATGTGGTTCAAAGGCAGTCGAATAATGGCTATAAATGCCAAATGAAGTATCCAAATCGCCGAGTCTTCATATCGAACACACGAAATCATATGATACAAAGATACTAACGCGGACTTTCCTGTATGAGCACCACATCCTTGAGACGACGACGATGATGATGTAACCGTACTATCTCTTGTTGCAGAGTAATGAAGTAATCGAAGTGTGCACATTGGGTGACGTGATTGTTTGATAAAGTAATCCTCTGTAATGTCACTGCCGCCATTCGGGTTGTCATTTAAGCTCAGACCCAAGGCAAGTAGAAGTTTATCAGATAATGTGATCAACTCTGATTGATAGTTCATAACTTTGTCACGGAATCCGATAATACTGGGATTGACAATTTCATCAGGCCACATGTTATCACCAAAGAACAACAAAGCATCTTCATTGCCAGAAAGGCTACAATCGAATCCTTCTTTATAATCGCCCTTCTTTGTTGTTGTTGCATTATTGTTTGATACATGTACTCCACCCTCTTCTGATAGAAGGTCACGAGTACCATCCTTGTTATCTAAATCTTCACCTCCTATTTCAAAGTAACCTCTATATCCCTTTTTATTTTCACTATTATTGCAACTGCTTACTTTCAACTTGGTACTCAAATCTAAATCGAAAAAGTTTCGAGACATATCCATAATTCCTTCCATTACCTTCTGATCTACGCCATGATTAACGATATAGAAGAATCCAACATTACGACAAGCATCACCAATTTGCTTTGCATAAACTTCTTTAGGTTGGGATAAATCTATCACAGGTATGGAATCAAAATCTTGCGGTTCGCTGTCGATTGGAGTTGCAAAATCGTCATCACGTACTTCCTCCTCTTCCTTTTCCTCTTCCTTCTCTTCATTTAGAGATAGATTGGCTGTTGCTGTTGTTGTAGCAAACATCCAATGTTCTGCATCTCCCTCATCATGTAGAGTAAGGTGGAATCTCACTACA
>Ga0214477_100509_pt1 | contig 26886 bp, 23 predicted proteins | sample M1_20Mar14CPVII9_FD_165058 | JGI IMG/M metagenome (GOLD analysis project Ga0214477, IMG submission 165058) | Marine eukaryotic communities from Monterey Bay, California, United States - M1_20Mar14CPVII9sort6BwellC16 | ecosystem: Environmental > Aquatic > Marine > Unclassified | place: USA...
CTTTGCTGATTGGCAGTTTCCACCAACCGCTCGAGTGCGAGAAAACGCTCTTCTACCAGACGCTCACGAATTTCATCCGGGTACTTCGCGAAGGATAGGCCGATGTGATTGTCGGCAGTATGGAGGATTTTCAGTGGCATATTGGGATCGCTTTCGCAGACGAATCGATTGCATCAAAGAGCGTTTGATGCAAGTTAGCCAACTTGCGAAAATAGTTCAAGCTGTTTGGGCACTTGGCGAGATCTCAACTCGAATTATGTGCCAAATGCATTGTCTGTCGACCAAGGCCGCCACGAAGTTAAATCAGAATTCCCCATCAGATCTAATCTTCGATTTAACTTCTTCGGGTTTACTTCTTAACTGACCATCCAGCCATTTTGTCGTTAACCTTGGCTAGTTCATTGAGTGTTGACTCGATGTCGAGATCCTCAGCGTGAATGATCGTGACGGTTTGCTCGTCGAGGTTGATGTCAAAGGCACGGATCTTGGCAACGGTGTTCAATCTGCTTCGCACGGAAGCGGCGCATCCCGTTCAGGTCATCGCAGGAAGGCTGATGGTTACCTTTTTACCTTCTACTTTTGAATCTTCAAGGCTGGATTTCTTGTCACTTGCATCGCTTCCATTGCCCGCTTTAGATTTGACTCCCCGGGTTGGTTTGCCAATCGACATGCTTACGGTTACCGCTGCGGCGACTCCCTCAGTCATCTTCGTCATTCCGAATTTGGTGCGGTCGAGTTTAAATTCGGAGGTGAGGAGGAAACCCTGATCGGTTGATTGGTATTTGGCAGGAAACTCAAAATCTCCTTCAACTCCATGGAGCGTCAGTTTGCCTTGGATGGTGCAGTTGCCGTCCTTGCCGAATCTGATGGAGGTGCTTTCGAATTTTGACTTTGGAAACTTGTTCGCTTCAAAGAAGTCGGCATTCATTAAGTGTTTCGTAAGTTTGTCAAACTCGGTCCAGATCGAAGTGATTTCCATGTTCACTTGGCAAGCGACTGGTTTCCCATCCGCGATTTCAACCTGACCTTTGAATTCTTTGAAACCACCGAGTCTCGGTTTCGGCTTGTCTCCTACGTGGATGCCAATGAACTCGATGCTGGTGTTGCTCGGCGCTAATTCGCAGATCAGTTTGCCATTGGTCGAGTTGACTGAAACGGGAGTCGATTTTGTCTTGGTTTCCTGAGCCATGACTGCCGAGAGTGGCAATAGAGCTAGGAGGGTAATCGCGAAAAATAGTTTGTGCATGAGAGTCGCCAGGTAGAAATTTCAGTTTGAGAACCGAAGCATTATTGATAGATAAACGTCGAGGGACAAGTTGAAATTTCAATGTATCCCGACTCACAATTCGCTTACCCCAGAAACGTGAGTGTTGATTGTCACTAACTCGCCACGCTCGCATTTTCCAAAGCAGAGTTGACCGCTTTTTCAATTTGAGCTTTCGCGCTTATTGCATTGATTGCGCTGTACGTGCAAAGGGAACGCATGTGGCGGGTAAAAGTTGCCTCAAGAGCTTTGGTTTCCGACGCGGGAACCTCGGTGCTATGGGCTAAGCGTTTTGTGTTTTTTTGCTCGTGATAATAGACTTGCAGGTAGGTTGAGATGACTTGGTCAATGATTAGTTTTTCTACCGTAGTTCCATTGCCTTCTTCGGTTAACTGTTCTTTGAGCTGAAAGATTTCACCCCAGAGGCATTGTGCCTTAAAAAAGTCTTCTCCGGAGAGCAAGGTGATCCATCTATGGTGTGTGGCGGTGGCTAGATCCGCATTCTCAGCCAAAAGCTGAGGGTTTTTTTGGATGTATTTTTGTAATAAAGGCAATACAGATTCATCGCCCTTTCGAGCACGTTCGATACACTGCTGCACATCGAGCGGGTCGTGATTTTTTGCGTTAGGTTGTTTGTCGTCCATGGGATTCGTTCCTTTTTTGTTTCTTGGTTTTGAAATTTTCCGCCATCCACGAGATGCGGGGTTGTGATAGCCGTCAGCGGCCATCATTAAATTAACGATGTTTTTGGTCGATTTTTCCTGTCGTTTGTGCGCAGCTTTCGCATCTGTGACCTGTTTCGAGGTCTCTTTCTGCTTCTTTTTTTCCGCCAGTTCTTTTTCGCGAATCATTGATTCAACTTCTGCGCGTAAACCTTTGCCGAAGTAGTTTTTTTTCCACGTTCCGTCAGGCTGCTTTATGTTTCTGTAGTAGTACTTCTTCTTACCGCGTTTTTCCCAAGGCATGTGCTCTCCTTTCCGTTTGACTTGTTGGATCGAGGGTCCTGTTCGTGAAACCTAATTTTACTGAACCAGGGTCTTTTCCCGGAATCAATTTTTTTTCGCAGGTTGCACTCCGGCGTTGTTGGGGCGGGGCAGAGGCGGGAACAATGTAAATTTACCTGTCAAATGCCATAGGCGTTTTCTGAGAGGCTTTTGGTGCTTAGGGCGCGCACGCGTTGTTTCTTCAAAAATGCCGGTGGTCGAAAAAGCTTAACAATGGAAGCGAGCAATTAGTCGAGCAGAAGAGCTTGTTCAGAAAGTTTCAAAGCGACATCGGATGTGCTTTAGAAACACCGCTTGGATTACCTAAATTTTGGCCAATTTGGTGTCATTATTAGATGAAGCGGAAGCTTAGCTTTTTCGGGAACTGATTTCTCACCGCTTCAACACGCTCTGCCGGTCCCCAAATGGAAACATTCGGGAGAAGGGCAGGGCGTTTTTGTTTCGCTCTCGTGTTTTACGGGGCGTTTGTGTCAATTCACGATCGCTCCGCGGGAGCGATCCAATTGGAGGATTTAACTGATGGCAGATCTTTTGATGCACTGCGGCGGTAAGCACATCACACGTGATGAGCTTAATTGGGCACCCACTCCTACGCGTACCGATACTTGGGTTCCTGTCCCTCACCATCGAATGCTTTCGATCGTCGACAAGACGATTGAGGGGCAGGGGTTTCGGGTGGCGAATGAAGCTCACGGATTATGGGGGGAAGGTGCAAGGTATTTTGGGTTGATGGAACTTGGTTGTGAATCTGAGGATAAAGACTTTAGTCTTGTTCTCGGTTTGCGAAATAGCCATGACAAATCGTTCCCAGCCTCTCTTGCTTTGGGGAGTCAGGTTTTAGTCTGTGACAACCTCTCGTTTTTTGGTGAGGTGGTTCTAAAACGCCGGCATACGCGATTCATTGAACGTGATTTGCCTGGGGTCATTAATGAGGCGTTTGGGCGGCTATCGGATCTGCGAATTCAACAAGCAGATCGGATTGGCGCTTACAAAGAGAAGCGAATCTCAGATCGCACTGTTCATGATCTTCTGGTCAAGGCCGTCGATTCCCGCGTGATTCCGGTGACCCAGCTTCCCAAAGTGCTCGAGGAATGGCGAGAGCCAAGCCACCAGGCGTTCACTGAAAATGGACGAACGGTCTGGCGATTGTTCAATGCATTTACGGAGAGCTTCAAAGGGAGGTCATTGGAAATGCTTCCACGACGATCTCATGCGTTGCACGGTTTGATGGATCGAGTGTGTCAACTCGCGGCTTAGTTCGAGGCTGGTTGGGTTGGCATGTTAATCAAATGAATTTTCTTGCGCGGCTACTTCGGTAGTCGCGTTTTTTTATGAAAGGAGCGAGTAATGACTCAAGGTGAATTAAACCAAGTTGTTGCCGAACGTACTGGGGAGTCAATTTCGGTAATCGAAAGCCGCGGGTTTTCGCTGGTCCACGAGGAATTCGGCGGGGGTTTCGAGGAGTAGGACGGGAAATACGCGTTAACTGCGTGTTTTGATTGGTGAGTTTTAAATTCCAGAATTGAAGGAGGTGTTTTATGCCAATGAAATTAAACGTTGGACTTAATCAAAAGAGGGGAGAACCGAATTACGGTTCTCGAGGAGCGAGTTTTCAGGTTGAAGTGGAGATCGACTCTTCGGTGGCGATTGACCCTCGGCGGTTGCGTGAGCGGGCGCGTGCTTTGTATGCGATTGCTCGCAAGGCAATAGATGAGGAGTTGGGTGGAGGAGAAGCCATTGAAGTAACCGGTTTGGGAAGAGAGGAGCGGCAGATTTTAACTGGGAGCACGACAATGGCGACAGCAGGACAGGTGAGGGCGGTCTTTGCAATCTGCCGAAGTCAAGAATTGAATCCTTTTGATTTAGTGCAAAACCGGTTCGGCCGTAAGCGGATTGAAGATCTTTCGATTCGTGAGGCAAGTTGTCTGATCGATGAGTTGAAGCGAAATCCAAACGTTTTGACGGTTGAGGATCGGGCGAGTATCGCGTGAGTTGAACTTGGCTGAGACGTAGATCTTTTAGGGGTGTGGTTTCTTAGTTTTTTGAAAGGTGTTTATGGGGAATGTGTCGAGAACGGCAAAGCATAAGCTCAATGGGGCTTATGTAATTGGTTCCGTGTTGATTGCCGGTTTGATCGGAGGAGTTTTTGGTAGCTGGTTTATTTTCTTTTTAGCACTTGGTGTGCTGGTGGCTATCAATATCCATGATGGATCGATTCGAGTTTAGGTGGGAGGCCATAAGAGGCTTGCGATTCATTTTGAATCGCAAGCTTTTTTTTAGCTATTGGGAAGTTCAAACAATTAGTTCTCAGGGAGTATTTTCTGTTAAACTTGCATTTGGATATTGTTTGTTAGCTGGAAACACCATTGCAAGTGATAAATTTCTTATGCTCAAGAGATGACTCTTGGGTCTGATTTTGTAATAAGCCAAGACGTAGGTAGGGAATTAGATGACTGAGCTATTGGTGAGTAATTTTAGTGAAACGCTTAAAGAACTAGCTGCTGAGGCAAGTGAAATCAAAGTGCTTATTGCATTTTTAACTGAAGGTGGTCTCGACTGGTTACCTCTCGAAAAGTACCCAGTTTCGAAATTTATTGCCGGTTTAAACCTTTGTATCACAACGCCTGAGGCTTTGGGTATGCTCAAAGATGGCGGAGCCAAAGTAAGCGTGTTCTCAAATGCGAAGCCTCTTTTTCATCCCAAAGCAATCTACTTTAAAACCCCTCAGGGAGAGTTTTTAGTTGTAGGTTCAAATAATTTAACGTCGGCGGGGTCAAAAACTAATATCGAGTTGAGCTTGAAAGTGAGGCGAAACAAAGAGTCGGAGACTGCGTTTTTTGATTTCCATAAGCGTTACGAATCACTCTCCAATAGCGACAGATGTTTCGAACCGAATGAAAAATTCTTCGAAGAATACCAAGCGATGCACATCTCTGAGCTTGATACTAATAGGTTCAACTCAAAAGAACATGGTGTCCGTCGGAAACAAATTTTAGTAACCAATGTCGATCCCAAAGAGTTGAGCTCTTTGGGCGATTATATCAGAGAGATCGCTAAAGAGTTTCCAGGGCTTGATCGGAAAGCTTCAACTAAGATTGCCGATCATCGTTTAAAGGTCATGAATGAGAGTGAGTTCTTTCCATTCTTAAAGAAAATAATTCACAGTTGTGGTGGAGAAACTATGAAAGTGGAGTCCACGTTAAACATCGGTGGTAATTGGAGGATTGCGCCTTTGATTGAGGTGCTAGATGAGATACATGAACCTTGGGAAAAAGCTAAGTCTCTCGGTAGGTTGGCAATGCAAATACATTTCAGTGATGATTTTCAGAGTGTGAGTATCAGTGCCGTTTTTCAATACACCACGGATACTAAAAACAAAAGTGGTGATATCTCCAAGCCAATTGAGATACGGATAAACAAATTAATGTCGCAAATAAAGGGGTACTTGGGTGATGCGACCGAAATGCAAGATCATTTTAAAGTGTTTCGCTATAAAGATTTTTTTCTTTGGGCACAGCCACTCCTTTCATACGAACATTCAATAAACAATTTGCCATCTGACGAAGAGTTCTGTCGGGAGATTGAATCTATGATTCGAGCATTAAACGAACTAATGCTGATTGTCTGAATCTTATGTTTCCAACGCAGGCTGAATTTAATCAGAGGTTTCTGGGCCTACGCATATTTTGCACAGAATGCATCGATCACGTCCCGTGAATGATCGTCAAGATATTTTCTTGTTGTTTGCTGAATAGTTTCCGGTACTCCTCCATAAAACGGTTCTGCAATCGCGCCGGCGATACAGGCCATAGTATCAGCGTCGCCACCGAGGGAAATTGCCAAGCGAATAGCGGATTCAAACGAATCGGATTCGATGAACGCAAGAATTGATTCAGGGACAGAGCCTGCACAAGAAACATCGAACGAGTATGAAACCCGAATGTCATCAAGGTTTCGTGAGAGGTCGTATTGGAATTTCGCCGTAACGAATTCCCGTATTTCTTGTTTTGACTGACCGGTTCTGGCGAGGTAAATGCATCCCGCAACCGCCTGGGCGCCGGCGATTCCAGCTGGATGATTGTGGGTTACCTCGGCAGTTTGTGCTGCTAAATCCAAAACGGATTCAAGTGAGTCTGCGGCATAGGCGGTTGGGGAGACTCGCATGGCCGACCCGTTGCCCCAACTGTTGTATGGCTCGGTATCGTAGGACCGGGCCCAGTTTTTAAATGTGCGGCCATATCCAACAAACGGGTATCGCGCAACGTAACGATGAAAATAATCATGGAGTTTACCACCGCTCAAAATCCAGTCGGCGACGGCTATCGTAAGCACAGAATCGTCGGTTAGTCGGGACAGTTTCCTAAACAATTCGAAGTCTAGTGATTTGGTTGGAGATCGTTCATAAGACGAACCCACGACATCACCTGCGATTGCACCAAACATCAAGTTTCCGTTCTTCAAACGTATTAACAATTACTCTAGGGCGGTCACCACAATAACCCGATCTCTGCCCACGCAAGTCAGTGGTGGCGTTGGGGCAAAAAGACCCCTACGGGTTTTCAAAGTAAAGGTTGAAATAGTCGTAAATGTCGTCTGGATCTGGAAGGCCTCGTAGATTGTCTCTGACATTGATAATAAGACAATCTGTAGTTCCTCCAATATTCGGGCCTCGCAACCCCCGGCCGATCATTTGGCTGTAAAGTACAATTGATGCAGTGGGGCGGGCGATAAATACAACATCTGTTTTTGGGGCGTCGAATCCAGTGGAGAGGACGCCATAATTTGAAAGAATTTGGAGGGTTCCGTCCTTAAAGTTTTTTAGCAAAGAACGGCGACGAACAGCGGGGGTAGTACCGTCAACGTGTCCTGCGGGTATACCCAAATAATTACAAACTGAAACTAAAAATTTAGAATGTTTTACGCTGCATGCGAACAAGATTATGCGACAATTTGGTTGATCTTTAACGAGTTGGCGCAACTTAGCAATGATTTCAATATTCCGGATTTGGTCATTCCCAAGTGTTTCTAACACCTTTTTTGGGATCGAAAAATGTTCCCGAATATCAACTAGTTGTTGTTGTGTTAGTTCTACTTCGGCACCTTGCAATGCCTCGGTGCGAGTGCGAGACATGATGCCAATGTTTCTCAAGTGGTCGAACACTGTCGTGTTCTCAGGTGTTGCGAGAGAAATTACATTTTGAAAATAAAATTTAGCTAATCGTTCGTTTTCTTCTGCGTTTTCAGCATTTCTACCGGGCGTCGCAGTTAAGCCGACCAGGGTTCCGCCTCCAGAGATTAATCCGTGTATAAGCTTTTGGTATGTAGGGGCCAAACTCATATGTGCTTCATCAACAACGATTAACGAGAACCTTGTTTTTACTGCATTTGCTTTTTCATTAGCCGGGCTAATGTGAGATATCATTGACTGAAGTGTGCTGGCGACGAATGATGGCTTAGTGGGTTGAGGAGTGAGTCCTTTGCGTGTGCCGTCTACCATTCGCAAGTCAGTATCGAAGGATCCAATATGAGACCACAGCTCTGCGAAGCTTTCGGCTGCTTGGTCTACAAGATCGACCGAATGAGCCAACCAAAGTACATCTTTAATGCCTTTTGTGGAGTTGAGGTGATAGGCAACCAGCTCCATTGCTGTCCGAGTTTTCCCAGAGCCGGTCGGCATTTGAATAATAAATCGATTTCTTGGCACGCTGAGTTTCTGGCAAGCCTCTTCGAAAATTTTGGTTTGGTAGGTCTTTAACGACTTGTAAGGTGTGGCTGGGGCTCTGCAAGTCTCAATTTCTAGGCGTTTCTCAACGGCTGAAAATAGTGAATCAGGGTTTAACGAGTAGTTTATAAACTCATGTTTTAAACAGCTTTGTACGAGTTGTTCTCCATTGATTTCTGGATTGAGTTCACTCCTTTCGAAAAAGTCTAATCGTTCCTGAGTTCCTAGCTGATTCAGCAAATTTTTCCAAAATTGCTGTGTCATCAGTTTGGTAGAGGTGGCGAAGCTGAGGAGCAATTTGATCATGTTTTTTTTTACATATATTTCAAGCTCGTCTTCTTCATTAGCACTGGAATTAATGGCGTCGAGAAATTCAGTTATTTGTGCGTAAAGCTCCTCTCCGATTAATTCTATAATTTGAGATTTGGATAATTTCGCTAACAATCAGCTACTCTCCTGCCTGCCTTTTTTGGCAAAAATACTCCAATTTCCAATGAGTGTCTCTAAAATCTCACTTGCGTTTTCATTTTTGGGATCGATCAGCGATACCGACCGAAAGAATGCGTCCAGTAATGATACGATGAGAGTATTTAACGGGTTGGTTGAATTGCTTTCGGTTTCAAATTGAGATTGAAATTCTTTAACCCAGGGATGTTTAGAGTTTAAGAGCAAGACAGAGTCCTTGCCATTTCGAAGATATTTAAACATTTCTAAGCCAGCCCAACTTTCGAATTCAATTTTTGCTTTCGGAGTCGAGAGGCGGGATATCTCTAAAGCTCTTAATTCGGCAGACTTTTCTGAGTCTTCAACCTTAAACCAGTTCTCTATCTCATCAGATTTTTCTTGTAGCAAGTTGCTCAGAACCTCAAATTGCAATTTGTTTAACGCTACACCTTTTTGGGTGGGTTTCACCTCTCCCGTTTTCTTGACGGTGTAATATTTTCGAACGTCGAGCAGGCGCCGGCCTTTGTAGTTGTTGTAGCTAACCACAAACGGTTGCTTTTGGCTGCCAGCAACAACCAATGCATTTGAAAGCAAATCTTCTTTAATCATCATTTTCCACCTTTTGTAAGTAGCTCTTAAGGTACTGCCCCCAGTTCATACGTAGCATCTCAAATAGATCACTACTTTCTTCGTCGGTAAATTTTGACTCAGCTTTGGTGTAGGAAATAAGTACTAGGTCTATCAGCCTTTTTAGTTTTTTGGCGAGATCTTTCGAGCGTCCATCTTCTTGCGCTTGCAGCTCTGCGATGATTTCATTGAGGTGATTCATAAAGCAATGAGAGGAGTTGTACAAAAGCACATCATTGCCTCCCAGCGGTTTCAGTTCAAGAAACTCGCGTCCTTTCCAGCTATCCTCTTCAATAGTAAAAGGCTGGCTTCTCCATTTAGTAACCCATGCTGATTCTTCTTGTTTAGTTCTTTCTCGGTTTAACCGATCGAGTAACGCTTGCTCGGCAGCTTTGGGATCTTCTACTGTGGTGCTAGTAAGATCGGTTGGAGTCTGTTTAACAATTTCTTCGGCACTTTCGTGTCCAGTTTCGTGGGTGCCTAACTTATCTCGATCGTCCTTTTCTTTCCTGAGTTTGTTTTCTGCCCAAACTTCTCTGACTTTTTCCAGGAAGCCTTTGACCGTGGGAGATATCTGCTCGTAAATGGCCAATTTTAATTCCTTGTTCGGAACGGCACCACGCTTTATGTTTTTGACGGTGAAGGCTCTGTCTAGAACTGGATGGAAATTAACTTCGCAGCCCCACCATCTATCTATCTCGGAAAACCAATCATTGTTTCCAGGCCAGTATGGAATTGGGCCATAAAAAACTTCTCGATCGTGTCTCATGATCGAGATGCCCTGGTTTTTGTGGATGAACCGATTTTTTGCTTCTTTCGCTCCTCCCGAACCCGAGTTTGGTCGTAAAAATTTGGGAATAAGAGATAGTCGAATCGTAATTTTGGAAGTTTGCTCTTCGCCTGCAGCCAAACCTTCAGGAACCGGCCATTCTATGATTATAGGTTCAACTTCTTCGGCGGGCGTATCTTCCGGGAATCGAGTACTCTGCGTGGTGACGTATAAAGGGTCTATCGCAAACACCGTCTCGCCATTGACGTAGATTTCAACTCCATTCCAGATATATTTTCGAAATGTCCGCCCAATATATTCTTTCGTCTTTTCAATGATTTTGGCAGCGGTTTCGATTTGCCGATCATATTTACTCCAGCAAACTACAGTACCTTTTTCCGAATCTAATTTTTTAAAGTTATCGTGATTGGGCATTCTCTCTATAGGCGTAGAAATGCCGATATCTTCTCCGGCGTCCGTGGATGATAGTTTACTAAGATCAATGAAAGTCGTTAGCCATTTAGAATCTTCAGCTCTTTTTGAATAAACATCTATTCGTTGGCATTCGTGGATAGCACCGAGTGTCATTCCAACGCCAAAGCGTCCTATTCCGGTGCGGTCGTTAAACCGACTTGAATAACCAAGCTGTAAACAGCGATGAATGACATTGCCGTCCATTCCATCGCCATTGTCCATGAACGTGACTTCTTTTATTTGCTCGTAGCCGCCTTTGACTCTTTCGGTCTTGAAGTCAATCCAAATGCGGGTTGCTTTTGCTTGAACAGAGTTGTCGATCACTTCTCCATATGCACTAAATGTGTCAAAGTCTGATTCTCTCATTGAAAGGAGGGCAGTTGATTCATTTACTAATTTAACTGTCATAGCAGGGTGCTTTTTATGCTCGAGAATAGGGAGGATTTATTGAGTGGGGTATCTTAAGTCTTTTCTGTTTTAGCATGCGTGCGTGAAGCGTAAATAGTTTTAAGAATTTAACTGTTTTTTTGTTTAAGTGCCAAATTTTGATTGAAAGCTCTTTTTGCTGGTCGAGATGCGTTGGTTGACTGGAAATGAGAAGATCAATCTCGTTGCTAGATTTGTCTGATCATCTGTATGTGTTTCTTCCGGCTCTCATTTTGGACGATGCCTACGCTCCGTCAAAGGAGTAAAGCTCTACAGTGCTTGGAGAGGCATTGAGGTGCTCTATTTAAAAGTCGCACGTTTTCGTGGGTGTAGCACTCAAGGCTAATGCGCTGTCTTTTTTTTGCGATCTCATTGTTTTGTCCCCTTTGGTTCTGGTTTAAGTATTGTTCTTTGAATTCTATGCTGTTTCGTTTTCTCTCATTTGATCTTGTTGGTCTGAGCATCAGTAGATTGGCTTTTGTTCCTCTCTACTGTTACTTCCCTCTACTGTTACTTCCCTCTACTGTTACTTAACTGCGGAGTCTTCCAAAAATAGATTTGATCTTTCCAGTAGGGAAGCAAAGAGGCCCTAAATTGGGCTGGATTAAGTTTGAAATTTCAATAATTTGTCTAAGTTGTGTTTATTTGGACGCTTGCTGACATTTCGTTCCTTTTTTTTAATTTGAGGTCTTGTCAAAACAATCTTGCGGACAACAATCTCCACTCTATTCTTTTACTTTTTTTTCTTCTCGTCCCAATTTGTGTCAGTGTTCGATGCACTCAAGTGCGGCCGGCCCGTTAACTTTATCGTGACTTGCTAGATGCTGACTTGAGGGTGGTGTTTGGTCTGTCTTTTGGTGTGTCGGAAATAGTTTTCTTGATCACGTATCATTAGCGAAATGCAATGGCTTCCTTGGCGAAAGAGGCTTGGATTGTATTTTGAAATCCATTCTTGTTGCCCAATCGGATAATGTGCTTAGACTTTGTTCGTTTTTTGAGGGTCGAGGTTTGTTTAGTTGCTGAATTTCCCCGGTAATGCTTGTGGTAGACGTTCAGTTTTGAAACAATTGGTGACCGCGGCCCACTAACTGGATAAGTATGATTTATTTTGACAATAATAGTTCGTCTCAACCCTTGCCCGAGGTCCGGGCTGCGGTTTTGCAGGCGATGGAAGCTAGTTTTGGAAACCCTTCGAGCAGCCATCGGACGGGAGAGGTTGCTAGAAAGCTCTTGTCCCAATCTCGGAGGTATGTTGCTAACATAGTTTCAGCAAGCCTTTGTCAAATTTTCTTCACCAGTGGCGCAACTGAGTCGAACAACTGGGTGTTTAGCAGTGCGTTGAGGTCGTCAAGTGGTGGTTATTACCTGACGACCAATGCAGAGCATTCGTCTGTAAAAGAAATTGCGAGAAATCATAAATGGCAGGGCAGTTTCTTAGAGGTTTGCGAGCGCGGTCTGATTGATACTGAGAAGTTGGAGCGCGCACTCGACACCTTGCCGGCTCTAGTTTCAGTTCATTGGGTAAATAACGAAACGGGAGTCATTCAGCCGGTAGAGAAAATTTCAAAGTTATGTAAGGAGCGTGATATTCTGCTGCACGTAGACGGCTCTCAGGCGGTCGGGAAAATTGAAGTTGATGTGGCGAAGACAAGAATTGATTTTTTAAGTTTTGCAGCTCATAAGTTTCACGGTCCGCAAGGAGTTGGGGCATTGTATTGCTTAAATCCTGATCGGCTGTCTCCAGTTTTTTATGGAGGCGATCAGGAGGCTCAGAAGAGACCAGGGACTGAAAATTTGCCAGGAATTGCTGGCTTTGGCTTGGCAGCCAAGCTCCGAAGTGATCGGCTAGTCGAACTTCAGCAATACGTCGGAGGACTGCGCGATTTCTTTGAAAAAAGAGTGCTTGCGGAGATTCCTGAGGTAGTCGTTAATGGTGATTTGAATTCTCGAGTTTGTAATACCTCAAATTTGAGATTTTGTGGACTTGACGGTGCGGCTCTCGTCGCGCAGTTGGATGCCTGTGGGATTAGGTGTTCTCAAAGCTCTGCCTGTACATCGCAGATTCCTGAGCCGTCACACGTGCTGCGTGCAATGGGGCTTTCTGAGGAAGAGGCCTATTCAAGTATTCGGTTTAGTTTTTCACAACTAAACGATATTGATGAAATTGAAAAATCACTAGATGTTTTGACCAAACGTGTCAAAGCATTACGCGACTTTAATAAAGTAAGTTAAGCATTTAAATTCAGAACTGGTTTGCAGATGAAATTTAGTGGGCATGAGACCTTTCAAGTGCGAGAAGGATGGTTGCATAAGGGGATGCAGCTGATTTCTGAAGAACCTGAAAAAATGGGCAATGAGCTTGTTGCGGATTACTTAGGTGTTGGCCGTAATATGGCCCGCTCGATTAAGCACTGGTTGGTGGCGACTGAGCTTGCTAAGCCGATTCAAGATGCGAGTGGTAGAAAACTGTCGTCAATGCAGTTTACAGACTTTGGCAAACAGGTATGGGCGTATGATCCATATTTTTTAGAGCTCGGTACATGGTGGATGTTGCATATAAATTTGGTTAACAACTCAAAAGTTTCTACGTCATGGTCTTGGTTTTTTAACAATTTTAGGCGTCCTCGCTTCGATCGGGCTGTATGTCTTGAGGGGTTGAGGCGCTACATTTCAACTGCGCGTCGGAAGGTGCCAAGTTCTTCGACTTTGGATCGAGACCTCGGTTGTTTGCTTGCAAGCTACGCAAGAACAATTCCTGCATCCCCAGTTGATCCTGAAGACGGTGCTGATAGTCCATTTCGAGAACTAGGTTTGCTGACGTTCTATAAAAGCTCGGGTTATTATCAGGTAAATCAGGTGGCGAAGTTTATTGCTCCGTCTATTTTTGGCTATTCGCTTTCGAAGGCATTTTCAGAGTTCACGCTAAAAAGAAAGAGCATTGACATTTTGATTGGTGAAGCGGCTCGAAAGCGTGGCGGCCCGGGGAGCGTTTTTTGTCTTTCTGCAGAGTCTTTATTTGAAGTGGTTTCACAGATAGAGTCTGGAAAACAAAAAGATATCACGATAAGTGGCATGGCAGGTGAGCGAGTAATTCGTGCGAGGTGCTATTCAACAATTGAATGGACTGAACTTTTTTATCAAGCTGTTTCTAAGGATTTGTATGTCACGTAAAAGTAAGCAACAGCTTGAGTCTGATCTGTTTTTGCGGTCAATTAACTTAGCGTTTGATGCGCCACACCCAGAACGAATTGCTCATTTTCGCCCGACAACAAAGTGTGCCGGCTTAATTCGCGCGTTACTGGGGCTGGAGCAAGATCGAGCTTTTTTTCTTGTCGCGCCTTACGGTTCGGGGAAATCGCTCACAGCTTCTTATGTTATTCAGACCGTCGAGAATGCGAGGGCGTCTTCAGACGTTCGTCGAGAGATCAATAAGAGATTGGAATTAGTCAGTCCAGAATTGAGTAAAGTTTCCGAGCGACGAAGGCGTAATAAAAGCAAGGTGGGATTGGCTCTGCCGCTGCATGGCTATGTTCCAAATTTAGGTGAGCAATTGTTGGTGGCTGCAAAAGCTTCAATGAAGCGGGTTGGGCTTGGGCGAAGCCTACGCGCGTTGGATAAATTAGACATTGCTGATCCCCTCGATTTGCTTAGGGCTATTCGGGATTTGTCCGGGAAGTATGGGTTCGATACTGTGACGATTATCTGGGATGAATTTGGGCGCCACCTGGAGTCACTTATTGCCGAAGGGCGAGCAGACGAACTTTCTCAGATTCAATCTATTGCGGAGCATGTCGCGCGGTCGCAAAAAGTTAAAATGACCTTTTGTTTGATATTGCATCAGGGTTTGCTGAATTATGCTTCTGGGGTTTCCCAGTCAATGAGGAGTGACTGGAAGAAAATAGAAGGTCGGTTTAAGACCGTCCAGTACGTTGATGACAGTAAAGAGATTTATCGATTGATTGCGGAAGTTGCGAACTGCCGCCGGTCTGAAGGCTTAGAAGTGGTTGGAATGTCAGGCAAGGCAAGGCAGGCTAAAAAAATGGGTTTGTTTTCAGATTTTAAACAAGCGGAGCTTCAGGATTTATTGAAAGCCGCTTATCCGCTTGAGCCGGCCGCTCTATTTTTGCTGCCACGTGTTTCGGCTCGCGTTGCTCAGAATGAGCGGACTCTATTTAGTTTTCTTTATAATTGTGAAATGAACAAGCCGGTAACTCCCGCAGATTTATACCAGTACTTTTCGTCGTCCATGCGTGCTGATACCGCCGTTGGGGGGACGCATCGTCAGTGGCTTGAAACTGAGAGTGCGATCTCGAAAGTTGCTGCGGATAACAATTCTGTATCAATTTTAAAAACGGCTTGCTTACTGGGGCTTGGGACGAGTGGAGAGCGTTCAAGAGCAAATCGAGAGCTTTTGAAGTTTGCATCAGAAGGGTGTCGAGGGGGTAGCGTAAGTTCCCAAATGCAAAGCTTAATGGATAAGAAATTGCTTTTGCACAGAAAGCATAACGATGATGTTTCAGTTTGGCATGGGACAGATGTTGATCTTAGAGGGCGGCTAGAGGAAGAGAAAAACCGTTTGTCGGATAGTTTTGATCTTGTTGGGTTTTTGTCAGATGAAGCTGCTCCGCCAGTTTGGAAGCCAGTTCAATATAATGACGATTATAAGATGCGCCGTTACTTAACCAGTATTTACATAACTGGAAGCGGTTTCGGTTCGTTTGTGAATTTTGAATTGGTTTTAGATCAACTGCCGGACGACGATGACGGTCGAATTGTATATCTACTTGCGAACGATGTTGACGAGCTAGAGGAGGCCACAAATGCGGCCTCCAATTTGGCTGGGGAGGAACGTCTTGTTGTCGCGATTCCATCAGAGCCCGTGCCTTTATTTGAAGCAGGTTTGGAAGTGGCGGCTCTTCAGAAGATGCAATTGGATGCTGAATTGCTTGAATCGGATCCGCTTGCGCTCGCTGAATTGCAACAGATGACAGATGATGCGTTTGAAAATCTGCAGTCTCTTGTCGACCGGGTTGTTATGCCTAGTGAGTCAGGGCCACGCTGGTTTCACCGCGGGCAAGAGTTTTCAGTGAAATCTTCCAGAGAACTCAGAGCTGCGTTGTCGCAGATCATTGTTAAGGTTTTTAGCAAAACGCCTCGCTTAAATAGTGAAACAATTAATCGTAAGAAGCCTTCGGGGACATTGATTAATTCACGTAAAAAATTAGTTATGGGGATTCTTGAAAGGCACGGGGAGGCGGAGCTTGGGATTAAAGGCTATTATCCCGACAAATCCATGTTTAATACGCTTTTGTTCCATACAGGGCTTTACAAATACGATAAAAAATCAGACGTCTGGGGATATGCCCATGCAAAGAGCTTGAAGAATAATGATGGGTTAAAAGTGGTTTGGCGATTGTTGCAGGATTTCCTTTCTGCCCCTTCAGATGCTCCCAAAGCTCTTGAGGTTTTAATTGCTAAGCTTAAGTTGCCGCCGATTGGAATGCGTGCTGGCGTTATCCCCATTTTTTTAGCTGCGGCATTTCGCGCCTTTCCCAGTGCGATTTCTCTCTTGTACAAAGGCGACTATGTGACGGATATTTTGCCTTCGACAATTGAGGAAATTTCTAAGAATCCTAGGCATTTTCAGTTGCTCGTTTTGGATATTGATGATTCCAAGCAAAAGTTATTACGGGCGTGTCACAAGTTCTTTAGCCATGCTGCGAACTATGAAATTGAAGAAAACGATTTGGTCCGATTGACGTTTGATGCGACAGAGGCTTGGAAGCATCAATTGCCTCCTGCCGCAGTGACGACGCGACAGATTTCGCCGCAAGCAATGCGTTTTAGGCAAGTCGTAATGCGGACTTCAGATCCGATTCAGTTGTTTTTTACAGCAATTCCTAGTGCTCTCGAGCTGCCGGTTTCTGAGTCAAAATTGATTATGGAATCGATCAAATCTTGCTGTGAGGAATTGGAGAATGTAGCGTCGATCTATTATTCGCAGGCAATGATGTCAGTTCGCGACAGTTTGTCAGGTGGTGGGGCAAAGCGGGGGAGCGATGTTCGAGACTTGGCAAAGCAGTGGTCGAACTATTTCCCCCCAGAGTTTGTTGAGCAGTTGAGCGATGGAGTTGCGAAAGGATTTGTCTCTCGGCTCGGGCTTGATTATGACTCCGATCAATTGCTGATCGACTCTCTGGCAAGTTTGCTTGTGAAGAAGTCTGTTCGAAGGTGGGATGATACTGTTGTTGCTTTGTTTGACCGAAAGTTAAGTAGTATTGTTCTCAAAATTGAGAATTCTGCGCGGTCGCTTGATGATCCAAGCGATGATTTGAAGGCAGGCTTGTCTGAATTGCTAACCGGGCGTTTGTCCGATTTGTACTCTCAACTTGTTGAGGTAGTGGGTGACGGTGAAGCGGGAGATTTATTTCTAAATATTCAAAATAGGAGTTTGTAGCTAATGCCAACTACACAAGATGCTGTAGACAGTCTCACTAATCCTGAATTTGATGATTGGTTACACATTGTAAATATTTCGGGTGGTAAAGATTCAGCGGCTTTAGCTGTTTTGATGCGAACGAAGTATCCAGAGATTCACGCGAGAGCGGAGTATGTTTTTTGTGATACTCAGTGCGAGTTGGAGGAGACTTACGAATACTTGGAGACACTTGAGGATTATCTTGGCAAACCGATTCAGAAATTGAATGCCCTTAGCCTCTTTAATATCCGCCCCAAGCCAGGAAGAGAGCCTTTCGATATCATACTAAAAGAAAAATACAGCGGCTTCCTTCCAAGTCCACGGAGTAGGTGGTGTACGCGCGACTTAAAAATTGCTCCGTTCGAAGAGTTTGTTGGGCAGAGGCAGGCATTCAGCTACATAGGGATTAGAGCGGATGAAAAAAGAGACGGCTACGTCGCAAAAAAACCACCTTCTCTTTCGAATAAACAAAATATCGTTCCGATTTATCCCTTTAAGGATAATAACTATGGGATCACCGACATAAAAGGTTTGCTTGACGACAATGGAGTAGGCTTGCCCAGTTACTATGAATGGCGTTCTAGATCGGGTTGTTATTTCTGTTTCTATCAGCAGATCGGTGAATGGCAGAGGCTAAAAAAGAATCATCCTGACCTGTTTGAAAAAGCTAAAGAATATGAAGCCCTTTCAGACGGCTTCACCTGGTGCGAGGGGAGAACGCTTGATGAGATCGCAGCTCTTCCAGAGCAGCCTTTGCCAGTTGCTGACGATACCCAGGGGTGTGCGATTTGCCATCTTTAAAAAAACTTAAATGCATCTGTGGCACCGACTGTGCAATTCTCTCTCCCTCAAAAAAACTGATCTTTTAGTAAATTTCTGATACGAATCGGCCATCGCTTACGCTTTAGTTTTATCAGAATTAGGTATGCAAAAATCGCGACTCAAAATCAATGCAAAAACTTCTCGACACACTTTCTCGACTTGGCCCAGAGCTTGGCTCTATGCTTGGAAGCGACACGATGGATATTCTTGATCTTATGGATTCAAGTTCATCTTCAAATTTTAAAAAGGCGGAAGTATTAATTAGTCGGTCTGGACCTGAAGGTATTCTGTTAGATAAAAATAATCGACGTGCTGTATTAGAGGCACTGTCTGAATCAGACGTTCGCGATCTTGCGGAAAAGCTAGGGGTAAGAGGTCCCTCTGACCCTTGGGCTGCTGTGGTTAGAACTAGCTTCACTCGGACAAGTCCTCGAACTGCTGTGTTGTTTGAATACTTTGAGTGCAAGCCACCTGAGCTTGATCAGGGGAAGCAGCTGGCTCCCAATACGAGGTGCGTTACACCAGGTTATCCTCTTTTTGAGCACCAGATTAATGCTTGCCGCAAGGTAATTAAATTCCTGAGAGACCGTCACCGGCCTCGTGTATTGCTGCACATGCCGACTGGAGCGGGAAAAACTCGGTCTGCAATGAATGTAATTACGCATTTCATGCGCGACAATTTCAATCCAGAAGATCTTGTTGTTTGGTTAGCGCACAGCGAAGAATTGTGTGAGCAAGCCGCTCAGGAGTTTGAGAAAGCTTGGGAGGTTTTAGGTATTAGGGAGCTTACCGTGCACCGTCTTTTCGGGCCGCATCAAAAACCACTTTCTGAGATTTCAGGCGGTTTCTTGGTGGCAGGCTTAGGGATGCTGGATAGCCGGCGTGAACGAGACGACGAAGGATTTTATGAACTTGGAGGCCAAACTAGATTGGTTGTGATGGACGAAGCACATCAAGCCATAGCTCCGACTTATCAGCATTTACTCGACATGTTAGCGCTCAATCCTAAGACAGGAGTTCTCGGGCTATCCGCAACGCCTGGACGCGATTCCCTCGATGCGCACAAAGATCTTGAATTGGCTGAGTTTTTTAAACGAAATAAGGTCACTCTTCAGGTGGATGGGTATAAATCGCCTGTTGAATACCTTCAAGACCAAGGCTATTTGGCAAAGGTAGATTACAAAAGGCTTAGCTATAGCCCGAGTAGCGAGCTGGAACTTTCGGAAGTAGAAAAGCAAAAACTAAGGAATGGGTTTGATTTGTCTTCCTCAATGCTCAAAAAAATTGGATCGGATACAAAGCGAAATTTGCTTATCCTACAGGAGATAAAAGAACTTGCCGAAGATCCAGAAAATAAAATAATCGTTTTTGCTTGCTCGGTAGAGCATGCTGAGTTAATCGCCAATATTCTGACCATCAACGGTCTTAATGCTGCATCAATCACGAGCAAAACGCGCGATACTCATCGGCGGAATTTAATTGATGAGTACAAGCATGGTGATTCGATTCAAATTTTGACCAATTATGGCGTGCTAACTACCGGATTTGATGCTCCTCGAACAAATGTAGCTGTAGTGGCTCGGCCAACGAGTTCGGTCGTGCTGTACAGCCAAATGATTGGGAGAGCAGCGAGGGGAACACTCGCTGGTGGAAATGAAAACTGTCAAGTTATAACGATTGTTGATGATTTACCTGGCTTCCGAAGTATTGCAGAAGCCTTTGAATATTGGGATGAAATTTGGGATTAAGAAAAATGGAACAACAAGTATTTCACGAGATATTACCTGCGAGTCTTGCTATTAATTCGATGCGAGATTCGGGCTATAAAGATGCAGCCCATGCTCTGGCTGAGCTAATTGACAATAGTATTCAAGCCGGAATTGCCACAGGTCCTAAAACTGCAGTTGAGGTGATTTGTCTCGATCAAGTCAAATTAATTCGAGATCGTAATCGAGCGCGGATTGATGAAATTGCTATCTACGATAACGCCTCTGGAATGTCCCCTGAAACGCTAAGAATGGCACTTCAGTTTGGCAATGGAACGAATTTAGATCCTCTCAAACAAACGAGTATCGGTAAATTTGGAATGGGTCTGCCTAATGCTTCAATTTCACAGTGCACGCGGGTCGATGTCTGGTCCTGGCAGAATGGTAAGTGCTTTAAAACCCACCTCGATCTATCAGAGATTAAATCGGGTGAAATGCGGGACGTGCCCGAGCCTATTGAAGCTTCAATCCCTGAAAAATGGAAGTCTTTGATAGAAGCGGATATCTTGGATCATGGAACATTGATTGTGTGGTCTGACTTGGATCGCGTGCGGTGGAAGCAGGGCCAAACATTTTTGAAAAATACCGAGTTCATTATTGGCAGAACCTATCGGTATTTTCTAGAAGATAAATCTGTAAATCTAAGACTAGCAGCATATGAGACAGACGAAAGCAAAAAAACGCGGAAGAAATGGGATGAAAAATGTCGCCCCAACGATCCATTATATTTGATGAAAGGGACTGCTCTTCCCGTACCGCACAACAATAAACCACCTTTTAACAGCCTTCCGTACGATCATAAGTTTACCGTAAAGCTAAACGGTGAAGAGCAATATGTTGGCCTGAAGTTTTCAATAGTACGAAAAGATTTTCGTGAAGCAGAACAAGGGGGAGGGAAGCTTGGTTCGAAGCATTTGGCCAAAAATATTGGTGTTTCTGTAGTGCGAGCAAAGCGGGAGTTGGAGATGAATCGCGATTTTGACAAAGGCTATGATCCAACCGACCGGTGGTGGGGGTGTGAAGTGTCTTTCGAACCAGGTTTGGATAGAGTATTTGGGGTCACGAACAATAAGCAGGCGGCTACTGCTTTTAAGCATATGAATTTGGAGGCAGATGCTGCTGCTGAAGAAATGACTCCAGGTGAATACACTGATATGTTGCGAGATGAAAACGACATTCGATTACCAATGTATGAGATTTCTAAAGAGATTCAAAAAACGATACAAACGATTCGAAAACAGCTTGAATCGCAGTTTAAAGGGTCTCGGAAATCCGCAAATAGATCTAATTCACCTGGATCTGCTGAATCTATTGCAACGAAAGTGACCGAGAGAAGAAAAAAGGAACTTGGTGAGCAGGGAGAAAGTGATAAAGGAGAATCTCTATCGCAGAGCGAAAAAGTGCAGGAGATACAAAAAGAGTTTGAACAACAAGATATTGAACCAACGCAAGCTGGCGAAATGGCTCTCGAAGTCGCAAATAGTCCTAGCAAATTCGTATTTCGAGCTGGAAGAGTTGGTCAGTCAGCAATATTTGATGTTTCCTCAAGAGCGGGGAAGATTTTTGTGACAATTAATGAGGACCATCCAGCTTACGATGGGCTATTTGAATTACTCGATCAAGATGATGAAAGTACTTCCAAGCCTCTAAAGGCATTGAAGCTATTGTTTGAAGCTTGGGCAAGGCTTGAGGATACTGCTGGACCGGGACGGCGACAGCAGCTAGAAGATGCCCGTGGTGATTGGGGGCGAATTGCTCGCGACTTTTTACAAGAAGCATCAAATTATTAGGCCACTAAAAGTCGAATTTAACAGATTACTTTTCTTAAAAACCTTTTCTAAGCATTCCCTTCTCTTCTCTAGTTATCTTAGAAGCCATGAAACCAGACATTGAAAAAATTAAGAAGTCGATTACTGCGCTAAGGGATGTTCTTGTGGACTTCCTGAAGAACGGACAACGAGATGCTGTAATAAGTCAGAAATTAAATTCAATCTGTAGTCGTGGAAGTGAGGTTCGGTTTGTCGAATCCGCTCTATTTTCGGACTGCCTGATTTGTATCGAATCCATTGTTTTTGCTGGAGGAAGATATGACGGTTTGAAGATAGAAGATTATCATGGCTTTTTGCGTGGTGCCGCAAAATCTATGTGGCGAATAGACCCCGAAAAGTATTCGGATTTCTATGTTTTGTCATCAGGTCAATGTCGGACTTTTCTCGAAGTGCATTTTGAAGATGCATCTCTTTTTGGCGGTACTTGCAGGAAGTCATCTTGGGCGGGATTCCAGGTGACTCAGCAGCTGTGCAATTTTTTGGATTGCAATGGAGCCGTGGAGTTATATCGATCAATTATTGAAGACATTTGTTTGCCTTTGATAAATGATGATCAGTCTATAGATAGCTTTTTTGAGCTTAGTGGCATTTGGGGAATACTGAGTGAGAAGGTCGCCTCGAATTTTTCAAACGTGGTTCGAGCTTCCGCGGAGTGTGTGAAAAGTGAGGTTGTTGAATTTCAGCAAGTTGATAAGGGGGGTAGAGAATTTGGGGAGTTATGTGAAAAAGCCAGCTTAAATTCCTCATCTCTGCTTTTTGAAGTTATTTCGACTCCCTCTCGGGAGCCTAAGGTTCAGATAAATACGGATCATATGGCATTTCAAAATGAGAGGTCACTAGAACTTTTGCTGAATGCGTGGGGAAGAATGGAGCATGATGCGTTCGGTGGCCGAAAGCAATTACTGTCTGATATACGCAATGATTGGGGTAGGAAAGCTCGAGATCTTTACCAGGGTGACGAAGTCATAGAGTTGTCAATCAAAACAAACTAATTAATGGTTGAGCCAGCTAATGAGTAATCTCATTTGGAATCCGATTAACTCTCGTCTTCAGTTAGAGGCAAAGCGAGGTGGCGGGATTGATAGTTGTATATCAGCCTACATCACTTCTGCTGGCATGCGCGAAGTCGTCCGGCTCGCAAATCTGGAAAAAGTCTATGTTATTGCAAGATGGCGAATTCAGGATCTGGTGTTGGGAGCCTCGGACATTGACATTTTTCCTTTACTAGAAGAGGAGGGGGTCCCTCTTTATATCAACCTGAACCTTCATTCAAAAATTATTAGCTTTTCGGATGGCTCCGCAATTTGTGGCAGTGGCAATGTCACTTCAAAAGGTCTTGGTTTGATTGAGAATCAAAATATAGAGACCGCCGTGTTTATAGATCTGCTAAATCAAGAAGATGAATTTCACCTTAGAAAGCTACGTGACTCAAGTATCCGCGTCACTCCTGAAGTGTATGTAGATTTTAAAAAAGCCGTCAGTGAAATTGATGTTTCAAATTTATCTGATTTGTCTAGCAAAATTTTTGGTGAGTCTGATCAGTTGATTTATGCCAATCACCAGCGGGGGCAAAAGTACCTCATATCGCAACTTCCCATTACAAAAACTCCTCAAAAGTTTTTGGAAGGCGTCAGGCGGGGTTGTTTTGGAGGGAATGCAAAGTTGCTTCAAAGCGATTGCTACTCGTTCGGCATACGAGCGGATTCCGAGTCAGATGATTTAGAGTCTGTGTTGCGTGACAATTTTTGTAACTCTGCTTTTGTAAAAGCGGTAGTATCTGAAATACGTCAAAACGAATCAATGAACTTCGGTGCTGTTGCCAGATTTATTCACGATCATTGTCGCGATGTTCCTATGCCGTATCGCGCTGAGGTGAAAGAGCGTGTGAATACACTATACAATTGGCTTTGTTATTTTTTTGAAGATTTAAGCTGGGATGTTCCTGGTTCATACTCGCAAGTAATTCGAACAGATCGGATAACCTAATATGGCGAAGACCTACCCTGAGTTTTTTCCGCGGGAGCCAAATGAACAAGATCCAGAGTTTGAAGTATTTCAGATTCTCAAGAATTTACCCGATAATTATTCGGTTTTTTATTCAAAGAAATTTAAGGGTGGTAACCATTCTAAAGAAGAGTGCGAAATAGATTTCATCGTATTCGATGGTGATAAGTCTCTTTTATGTATTGAGGTCAAAGGTGGGTTGATCGAATTTGACGGCGCCAATAATCTTTGGTTGCAAAACGGTAAGGACCTCAAGGTTTCTCCGGACCGCCAAGCATCTTCGGCAACTAATTCCTTAATCGAGTTTCTAGGTCATCATGCGAAGGACTTGAATGTTGGCTGGTGTGTTTGCTTTCCAAATTGCTCACTACCAGATCATGTAAGTGCACCTTCAGGGTTGCCAAAGGCAATTATCGTCGAAGAAGGAGGTCTGCTCGAGCCTGCAAAAGCACTTTCGCTCGTTTCAAACTATTATAACAAGAAATTCAAGAGAAACGGTGTCACAAAACTAACCGCACAAGAAATTGAGAAGAAGCTTAATCGAGGCATTGGCTTTATTCAGAAAATTGGAGTGCGAGTAGCTCGCGATCTTCAACAAATCGTTCAAGTTACGGAAGAGCAGTTGGAGGTGCTGGAAGATCTTAGGCTTAATCCACGAATTGCCGTGAAGGGTTATGCCGGCTCAGGGAAAACGCTGCTTGCACAAGAGTTCGCGCGCCGTTTGGAAGAAGACGGTAAACGAGTCTTACTGTTGTTTTTTAATCGTGTGATTGCAAAGTCAGTTCGGTATGGGTTTGGTCGTGATTCAAAAATCGAGTGCTCTACGTTTCATAGTTTTGCTAGACATCAGATTTCAAAATATGACGATAAGTGGTGGGCTGAATCTTCAAGCAAAAGCGGCGAATTTTGGAATGAAGACGTTCCTCTGAAACTGGCTGATATTCCGGTTAATGCGGAAGATCAATACGACGCAATAATTGTTGATGAAGGGCAAGATTTTAAACGCAACTGGTATGACACGCTTGAGCTTTATTTGAGCTCTCCCGAAATGTCCCACTTTTCAGTTTTTTATGATGAGTCTCAAGATATTTTCGGACACTGGAGCGATCTACCCTGGGGAAGTTCTGCAGCCAAAAAGGTCCTTACTAAAAACTGCCGTAATACAAAGGCGATAGTGTCGTACCTAAATTCCATTTTTGACGGAGAAATCAAGACGTTTGATCAATCGCCGTTGGGTGCAGAGGTTGTTGTGAGAAAACCCAAGTCGAGCAGTGATGCAGTAGAACTTCTGAAGCGAGATATCACTCAACTTCTCGCTGATGGCGTCGAGCCTGGTCAGATTGTGATTCTCGTTGATCAGCCAAAATCTGAATCAGTTTTGGCAGGAGTTGATCAGATAGGGCGAGTCGCAATTGAGGGAATAGGAACCAAGTTTAGTTCGAGATCGCGGAGTCTTAGATATTCGTCAATAAGACGCTTTAAGGGGTTGGAATCTGATGTTGTTTTTGCACTCCAATCCCATGATTGTAGTAATCAGGCGTATGCCGAGTGCTCACGCGCAAAGATATTGCTTTATCGATATATCGGGCTTTCGGGCTGCGAGTAGGTGTAAATAGTGTTGGTAAAGGTTGGCGATTGCTTTTCTTTACTTGAAACCGACGACTATCGTTCTAATTCAAGACTTAAGGGCACTAATGAGGGGAGCTAAGCCACAAAGATGGAATGTTGTTAGATAGTAGTTGCTACTCGTCAGGATGCAGAAATCTTTTATTGGTTGTGGCCATGGTTTTTTACAATGCGATGCCCTGCCATTTGTGATTGATGGTTTTGAAATATTGTTTCGAGTTCAGACTTTCTCAGCTGATTCGATTGTGAAGTTATTCCAAGTTTGCGTTGCGAATTAGACAGCTTCTCGAATAGATTTTTGCGAGGATATGACTCGCTAAGGTAATGATGTTTTTCGAGCAATAGGAACGGATCATCCCATTGAGAGTAATCAAACCAATCGATGGTGAGTGACCGGAGCGAAATTTTCATCCGCTCTTTCAAGACTGGATGAGGCTGTTTGTCAAATTCATCATAGGTAATATATGAAACCTTGCTTGAAAAGCGATGTAGCTTTATGACGTTGGCATCATCAAGTTCGCCAACTAAAGCGCGGGCGCAGCCTTCGTAAATGCGAAGTAGTGGCTCGAGCTTCTCTAAACAACTTTTGTGGAAAATCAGAGCATTCTCTACGAGTTGACCTACGCTTGCTTTTTGACATGCGAGGTCAATTGCCTCTGCCTCCCCAGCACGAAAAAGAAGGGCGTCAGCGCAGTTGCATGCAGCTCGGTATCCTCCTAAGAAAACCTTAATGTCCTTTTGCACCGTCAGCGGTAGCTTAGACAGTGGAGGGCGTTTGCCAAAGCGAGATAATGCCAAATAGACGAGTAGATCTTCAGATCGCTTTTGAGCAATTATATCCCAGGGTGATTCTTCAGTGACTTTTTTGATGAGTTTGAAAGCTCGTTTTAACGATCCAAACTCGTCAATAATTTGCGATGATTCCGCATATTCCTCAGTAGACGGAATACGCCCAAGTTTAGTGAGTTCCTCCATAAACGGTTCAAGGAGCTCTCGATTTTGATCAAAAAGTACTTCAGATATTCGCCTTCGAGGCACAGTGTATTGTCGCTGAAACCGTGTCGCAAAAAATTGTTGTTTAACCTCTTCACATTTGAATAAATAAAATACACCCGGCGCTGCTGAAACTGCGTCCGTCTCTAAGGTATGTTGAAGGTACTCTCTTAGTTCGTGTTGATTATAGTATTTTTGAAAGGTTCCCCATGAGGTTAAATAACCATCTCCAAATGCTTGTTGCTCCTTATTAGGAGCGGCAAATTCAATCTGTGCTGCGACACAAAGTACTTCTTTTGCGAGCTTCCAAGCCTCGGCAAGAGCGTTGGCTCGCTCTCTCGGGTTCTCAATTACGTTTATTACATAGCCAATGTTTACGATGTCAGCGGACTGCTTTTTAGAATTCGGACGAAACGACGGGTCCCAGCCAGTGCACGCGATATTCATGCCATTCAGAAGGTCTAAATCACGACCATGGCCACAGCCGTAATCAAAATACTCCTTGCCCGGTTTGAGAAGTCCATCGCGCAAAAGACATTTTAATGGCTTCGAAAAGCTTCCACGCTTGATGGCGGTTTTGTGCCTAGCAATTGTTTGGGGCTGTTCACCAGTGCAGAACGAAGCACTCGTTCCTTCAC
>Ga0214477_100510_pt1 | contig 26885 bp, 22 predicted proteins | sample M1_20Mar14CPVII9_FD_165058 | JGI IMG/M metagenome (GOLD analysis project Ga0214477, IMG submission 165058) | Marine eukaryotic communities from Monterey Bay, California, United States - M1_20Mar14CPVII9sort6BwellC16 | ecosystem: Environmental > Aquatic > Marine > Unclassified | place: USA...
AAGGAATGACCCGTTTGTCGACAAGTATTGGAAACACATTAAAAAATTGGCAACGTCGCCGGACGTAGTTGATCTCTTTGCGAAGAAAGCAGATGGTAAGTGCTATGTTGTGTCTATTCTATTGTCTCATCCAATGCATATATACATCAACTAACATACCATAAACACATCTGACGCGCCATTCCATCTATCAAATCACATCTATACACCAAATGAAACAGGTTCACACGACAAGACATCATGGGGAGAGTACAACTTCATGGAACTCCATGATGCAATATGGAGAGAGGTTGCAATCCAGCCACATCATCAACAGCGCTGTGAGAACTTTGTGCAGATGGCTGCATTAATTGCCAGGACTCTAGTTGGCGAGTCTCGGAGGACATGGCGAGCTATATCAATCTCAACTCTCATCCGCCGCTTCAATATGTGGGCTCTTGAGGAGGTAAAAAAGGCAGAGGAGGATCCTGAGAAGAGGAAGAAGATCAAGCGTGTAAGAGGATCAAAGCGTGTTGAACTGTTTACCATCTTCATTAAGAAGTTCAGGATAGAAGTTGAACGAGCGAGGAGCATGATAGATGAGGAGCAGTACAAGAAGATTTGGGATAGTATTGCCACGAAGGAAGTCAAGGCAGACGCTGCCGAGAAGAAGAGACTCAAGGAAGAGTTTGCCGAGAGTGTATTAAAGGCACTCAAGTTCTACAAGGCGGAGCTGGTGAGTGGATACGACCAGACTGCTGCTATGGGTGGTAAGTTACTATTAAGTGTCTTGTCAGGAAAGAACGGATTTGAAAAACAAATTAATGATGAGGTAGTGGCCCGAGGTATAACAACAACACAAGACTTTATTGATACACATGGAGAGGATGTTGATTTAAATCTACTCGGCATCAAGGATAAGAAGGAGTATATCAAACAACACGAGACAGAGCAGAATATGATTGCCAATGAACATATTACAAAGAAGGAGGCGTATGACATAGCCAAACACGCAATAGTGCCTTATTCAGACTCTTGCAAAGCCATACTTGAAGCACAAACAACTGTAGTGAATCGCCTTGAACAGGAGGGTACAATTTGAGTATATAAATGACGAGAGAGGTGTACTAATTGTTGCAAAGTTGATGATGTGCATAAACAAAATTGATGATGGACGATTTTAAAATTAAAATTACTCTATGAATTCTTTGTCATCCGTGACACCACCCGCATATTATTGATCGCAAGAAGACGTAGATATTGATAGTGCTATTGGTGTTATGGATTGAGCGTTGGATAAGATTTTGCATTTTCTACGTGGCTTACGCGTGGAATGTTTTTCTACGTAAAAATGACGATTTCACGAGATCGCCGAGGCGTAAACTTGGATTAGTACAAAGTTCTCTAAACTATTTACATATCAATTACATTCTACAGTATCTTATCTTGTTCAGAGATCAATCTCCTTGTTTGATTTCTGACAGTATACGAGAGTAATGTGAATACGCCAGAGTAGAAGTAATAGTAGTACCATCTTCGTTCTTCAGAGAAGCGTCAGAAAGATCCAAGTAGAGATGACCTTCTTTCAGTAGAGCTGCACGACTTTCCTCATTACATTCATTCATTCTTGAAAGACACAAGCAAGCTTCTGCATAAAGAGAACAGATTGACACATCAAAATAAGAAACTGAAGAAGCTTTTAACCAGGCTGGATACTTTTCCTCTTCATCATTCAACACATATGATATGTTATCTTTCATTGAAGCATAGGTATCTCCTCCTCCAGAGCTACGGCAATTCAGTATGATCGTCATCGGTATTATCAGATTGGCTACAACTGGGTGTCTCTTCTCTCCTTCTGTCGGCTGAATAACATGTTTCTTGTATAGCTCAAGCGCTTCTGTAGCTTTATCTCTCCCCATGTCTTTGTACAATAGGAGGATGGGGTATAATACTAGCGTCAGACTAATGAACTCTCGTTCTCCGATCACTGGAAGTATCTCTTGAATGATATAGTCACAACGTGCTAGTGCCTCCTCTTTTCGATCCACATAACACAACCATGATACTGCTGCCGATAAGATATCAGCACAATGGTCGGACGAATACTAATTGAGAATGATTTTCGAGTGGAGATGAGGGTCGTAGACTAACTTCATTTCCTCAGTGACAGCAACAGCCTCTTCATATCTCCCATGTTTTCTTAACATATCAGCTTTCATTGCAAGGGCACGACAGTGATGATACTGTTGGAAGACTGTCTCTTTGACAAAGCTACATGCAAGTTCACACTCATACTCCTCAAGAGATTGACCATCTGGAGGATTGTAAGCACCCATTTTAATCATTGAAATCATAAAAGAGTAGCCAGGGAACACGACACTCCGATCCTTTAACAGCTTTTTGGCAGGTGCCTCTTTAAACATGTTAAGCGCATCATTGCATGCTTTGACAGATCGTAATTGTGCCTCATCCTCTTCCTCTTTGCCAGGTTTCGTCATGAGAACTTTAAGCCAACGTTTGGCACTATCAATCATTGTTGAAACCACTACTTCTAACTCCTTTGGTCCCAAAGTATTCACCTCTGATGAGTCAAACTCAGTCTCCCATGAGAACTCGCCGTCTGACTTGAACAAAGTGAGGATACCCCTACTTACTTCTAGTGCCTTCTTTAGCTGTCCCATCGTTTCAAACATCTTGCTCATCGTAGCTGCATCTTCAGCTTGTTTCAATCTAGCAAAGGTGTATTCGCTATCCTTATCTAAAGCTGTAGTATTTGAAGATGATCTTTTTGTTCGAGTAGCCGATGTCCCTTGGCTCTTAATGACACATACTCTTTTCCAGGCAAGATGGAAACAGTTTGGAAGTACGAAGCTTAAGACTGATGCTCCCATTAAATACATATATACTTCGGGTACAATCTCCTTAACTAATGCAGCAGATGGTAATGTAATGATAAGGATACATACTGATGATACAACTGAGGATATCATAGCATCTAGCTCTCTGAATTGATCAGGCAGTGCCCCGTCACCTTTTGTATTTAGCAGCAAAGATATCAAGAAGGGCATAATGACTAATACTATTCCGACAATCAGAGACCATGGACCACTATCAGATTCACAAATGTATATATTGTCATAACCACCGTCATATATCTCTTCACTTTTCCATCTAACGTTAGGCAATGATAGGTTTACAACTTGCAATATGATTTGCGGTATCATCAAAACTAATACTATCCATACTGAGTCTACAAAAGTGATTTGACGACGAATACCAACGTTACTAACTGATTTCTTTCTTCCACAACTTCTAATGAACCCTATCCAACTTGATGTTTTACTTAAAACTTTCATGATTGACATTGTGATGACTGATGAGATGGCTCGGTCATTATCATTATCATCTTCTACTCGAAATGATTGTGTAACACCCATAATACAACCAATCCTCCATGTCCTCGTTATTAATATATTCCCCATGAAGGTAAAACACATAAAGAGTAATGGTTGTCGTAATGCACAACTAATATCATACTCTGGTAATACAAACATAAACGATGCAAAAGTTGCAATACATCCAGTTAATGCAAATAGTGCCAACCATACTGGTTGATATAATTCCAATAGTAGATTATTCCGATTGTTATATAGTGCTATGGCAACATATAATTGTACACAACCAAAGATTGCAAGAAGAATACCATAGCAAACTTGAAATGCAATGAAAGGGTCAAGCATTTGTGAATCTAAGTCTAAACTTCCAATGATAGCCGCTAGGCCGATGACTACCAATATTGCCGCTGTGTATAGTATACTTTGCATTCTTCCTTCTTTCATTGTCAGTGTTTGCTATTATTCTGGCGGTGGAGTACGTGCAGATGGCAAATCGACATGAGACAACTCAAAATATCTTTTTTTCAAGTCCGGTATCCTCAGGCTAAGAGTATGAGAGAGTTGATTGGTTCTCTTGTTGTTGGTGATGATATGTCAATCAAGGGGGAGAATCATACCGCTGCTGTTAATGTGACGATATATAGAAGCATCTATTTGCATTTCTTCTACTTTCAATTGGTGGTGGTTATCGCTATCTTATCCTAAAAGGAGTTTCCGCATGAAAATGTGTATGATTTGTGGCGTGTGGCCTCGCTCTGTGGTGTGTGTTTAGTTGCGATTCGCGATGTCTATTGCAATTGTATTGACCATCCATACAACCGAAGTAGATCCACATCCTAATCCTCATACTATATCAATTGGTGGTCGTGACTTTATATCGTTCGTCTGGGTGTTTACAAATCCTAGAGCACCTTATTACTTTTCACTGCAACTACCCCTGCTTGTCATTCATTTATTGGTTCTGCATACAGCACTTTTACTCGGTATTGTTGTTAGCAAGTATACATCACCATAATAAAGAATCATTGAGAAAAGATATGGGTAAGAAGAGTAAAGCTGAGTTAGCCGCGGTAGCAGCTTCATTCGATACAAACGATAATAGCAGTGATGATCAATCGGTATCCATGGATGATGAAGAGGAAGTTATACCAATGAAAATGCCTGCCACTGACAACAATAATACCAACAATGCCAATGAAGAAGAGAACTTCTTAGATGAGGACTTTCTATCATTTTCAAATGTTGACAATGGCGGTACTAGTGATGTTCCTAAACAGCAGGAGACATATAAAGGTTCAGATTATGGTGAAAAGTTATCTGGTAGGAAACGTGATCGATCAATGTCACCTGCTGCTTCTACTTGTAGACCTGTAAGTAATGGAGGTCAATATAACAATGGATATGAACAAAGGAATAAACCAACAATTCCATGGCTCGATAATTCCAGTACTAATCATCCAAATCATACCAGATTTACACCGCCGCCTCAGCAGCAGTATAGAAACAACAATAATCGAGGATACGGAAATGGAAATAACAACTACAACAACTCCTACAATCAACCCCAAATATCACGTACACCACCCTTAATACGTCTACACAATGAAATAGTATCATTCACTAACGTAATGTCACCAACTCCAAACGAATTACAATTACGTACTAAAATGGTCGAAAGAGTTACACAATTAGCTGAAAGGATATTTGGTGGTAAGGATAAGGTACAGGTATTACCATTTGGTAGTCAAGTTACTGGATTATGTTTGCCTGGTAGTGATATTGATTTTGTTATACGATTTACTACTGACAGAGTAAGTGATGATGGTAAGAAGAAGAAGGGAAAGAGTAGCGAAGAAGAAGAAGAAGACTTTACAACAAAAAGTAATCCATTACATCGATTCGCAGATGCGGTACGAGATGAATTTGGTATACGTAGTGATCAACAGAATGAAGAGGCTGCAATGAGAAGAGCAGCAGAGGTAGCAGCACGTGATGAAGACAATACTACTTCACATGATGTTGAAGAGGAAGAGGAACATCTATCATACCTAGAAGTTATCGAACAGACACGAGTTCCACTAGTCAAGTTTACGGTAGCACCGTACAATATTGATATCGATGTATGCTTCGATCAACCAAATGGACCGGAAAGTGCCGAGTTAATGCATCGCTTCATGGAAAGTATGCCACCCTTACGTCCATTAACTTTTGTACTGAAGTACTTCTTGGCATCAAGGGATATTAATAAACCATTTACTGGTGGTATTGGTAGTTACTTATTACAAATGATGATTGTGAGTTTCTTACAACATCGTGTACGTGATGATTTAAAGAGAGATTGTGGATCGGGAGGCCGGCATTTTAATTTGGGTTCATTACTATTAGACTTTTTGGAATTTTATGGTATAGACTTTAATTATGTCACGACGGGGATATCAGTACGGCATGATGGATACTACTTTCCCAAGGGACAGAAGGAAATGAAGGATGTGTTTTGGCAACCAACACGACAATTTGCATTGGCAATGGAGAATCCATTAGATCCGACGGCTGATGTTGGTGCGGGTGCATTTCGTATGCAAATGATTAAAAGGATATTTGAACATGCCTATAAGGTATTGTTGGCATATGTTTCGGAACCGATGGAACCTACCGACTCGATCCTTGCCATGATTATCCCGCCGACTGAAGAGATGGAACAACGCATGGCGTTGAAGAAGGATATTACTGAAGTAGCTCGGGCAAAACAAGTACAAGAGGCGGAGCGAATACTCAATGGTGGCGCTCCACCCAATAACAAGGGGAAGGAAAAGAACAGGAATGGTAGCAGCAGCACCTCTCCACCCAAAGAAAAGAGCAAGAACAAGAAACAGCAGAAGAAGGAAAAGAAAGAGACAAAGAAGAAAGAGGTCAAGGCAAAAAGGAAGCAGTCCAAGGCAGCAAGGAAAGCTGAGAAGAAAATGAAGAAGCGCAATAGTAAAGGCGGTGGCGGTGGCAACAACTATGGCTCGTCGACAGATATACCTTTCCATCTCAGGGGTTAAGGTAAATAATATCCATTCACCCCACGGTTAACCTCTCGCCTGATACATACTAATAAAACTCATATCACTAGACTGCCCCAAGATGTTCATTATGATTCGTACTAACGCCTATTAAGTAATTGAAATAAATATACATTCTGTCTATTTTAGTACACTTTCCACGGAGATATCACTGAACCTTAATACCAAACGTTGATCTTAAGTCTCAATACTCATCAATTCCCCAATTTAGCAAACCCCAACAACTCCAATATCAAATCCCCCTATGCTCCAACAAGGATCAATAACTCTTAAACTAACTCCTACCCCAATCAGTTTCAATCCATTGCATTATCATTTAGATTAATCCACTCTGTTTATACCTCGGGTCACCCTTTTTAATTAATTCCTTTCGTGTAAAGTGATAAATTCCATACGGGAAGATGATACAACAAAAGATTATTGATGGTAGGTTCGATGGTGTTACCTCGAATGCCTTTTCGGTAATTTCACGTCTTCCATTCCTGCAGTTTTTGTTTTTAATTTGATAGATGGCGATGGCATACATTAGAAGTGATGATAATTTGCGCTGCACTACTTGGGTACTTACCATTCCTCAACGAATTTATTTTTCTTAACATTCAGTTTATCGTTACCGACGAATGCACCACCACCCATCTTCCTTCTGCAAATAATAGTAACGAGAGATACGAAGGCAAGGGGTATGTGAGATAAAGTAGGCAAGCTATTATGTGGAAAATAACATCACTTTGCAATAAACTTGTGAAAAGCAAAGGGAGTACGTCTGGCGGCTATACAATCACCCCGATATAAAAATAACAATGTGTATAACATACCTTTGTGTCCTTTGGACTGTTCTGGCGGCCATAAGGCCTGTGCGGCGGGCTATTAGAGATTGCAACATGCTGCTAACTAATTAAATGCTGTAGTTTGTGTAGTTCGAGTATGTATCGGCCTTACTTAGGATACCGACGACCACCACCAATTGAAAGAATGATCAGTACCTGATCCAAATCTATATATTGACAGTGCTATATGTTACAATCTTATCGTTTATAATACCGATGGATAAAATGCGGATAACACTGATAATTAATCAATCTATCCAAGGTAATAACTATCTATATTAGAATACCAAGAACCAAGACCACCTCCTCCTGACTAAAAGAAGAGGAAGTGATATTGATATGTCCGCTCTTGATCTTGGTCATCTCTTATCTCTATGGGATTCGAAGTATCTTGCCATATTCTTGGTCTGGATTCATACTTTGATGCTCATAAATTTAATAAACAAACCAATACAAACCAAAGAACATTACTAAAAAATAACAACTAACTAACAACGATGAAACTTATCACCACAACTCTCCTTCTTATGATGATGGTAATGAGTCCCTATCAGTCGGTACAAGCCCAGAAATGCTCTGATGTATGTCCCAATGAAGATAGATCGGGGTGTTGGATGACCCACTTTAGTTCAAACCGCAAGAAGTTTTGCAATTCTGGGGTACCAATCACTTGGCGGAGAGGACAGTGCAACGCATGGTGCTGGTGTAACAAATTCGGTCGTAATTGTAACCCTTGTGGCACTTGTAATCGAGGCTTAGTCGATGTTACTACTCTTGATGAGGTAGATGACTACTCGGAATACATGTCATACTCTGATAATGAAAAGATGGTGGAACTCTCCGATACTGTCTGTCCCGAGGGCAAGGTTGCGGCGTCATACGACCTTCATAGAGCTCTTGAATCTCTTGCCGACACTAATGGTGATGGATTTCTCTCTCGTGATGAGTTTGAGAATGCCCATCATGATACTTCAGACATCCTTGACGAGCATTGTGTTTATATCAATGATGTAGAGCACGAATCCGAGGAAGATGTAGTTACCAAGGCTTTGTCATTCATGGGTCATAACCAGGATACATATGAAGAAGAAGAAGATCCTGTGGTTAACTTTGTAGCTCAACGATTGAAAGAGGGAGAGAAATGTCGGCGTCCCTTTTCAAACTGTGGATCTGGCATGTCTTGTGTGAACCGCAAGGATGCACACCCTGTTTGTCATCGCAGGAGCAAGTGTCGTCCATCTGGATTTAGAGACCTAGATATTGGTGCATTGTACGATATTTGTTGTAGCAAAACTGGCTCTCGTGGCTGGTGCCGTTAAAACTTGATTGTTCAGCAATTAATGATATGATAATAGTCTTGTAGTCTAATATTGAACGTTGTGTTGTAAATATGGTATGTGATTGTGATGTAGACTCTCTCCACTGCCCAATCAATAATTCATTCATTAATACTAATTGTGTATCCTATTATATATGGCATCAACCTGCAAATCACATATTGTCATCATCTCTCCCGTTGTAACCAATCTCCAGACGGTATCAACTTCTTCCTCTTACATTGATTAGTACGATGATATACATATGCCTTTACACTTTCTTTCTTACTTTTACTATTGTTATTACCATTAGCAGATGTAGACGGTATCAGTTCTACATCTCTCACTGTCCTATCATATAAATTATCAGATGAACCGTGTCGTAGTTATAACATTCTATTTGATCAAATAGCTGTAACTTTTCTTTGAATAGTTGCTCGTCATTAGTTGATAATACATATCCAACAACCGAATACACTACTACTGTTACCGCTACTTTCTATCGAAGAAGGAGAGTCTAACAATACAGCACAGGCATACTCTTCTTGATATAACTTTGCATTCAATAATTTAGCTCTTTGTTGTTTGAGACCAGACACTGCATTCTTTGTCCAACTTTGACATGAATCATCATCTGGACGGAGAGAGCCGTATACAAAGAAATGACGTATTGCTGTTGACATTATTATCATATTCTTTTGTTGCCTCTTAACTATTGTTTGTATGTGCATTCCTCTGCCGCCAACAATACATATCTACCAAGGATAATAACAAACACAACAGACACAACACAGTAAGTAATATCAAACTCAGGTTTCTAACTATAATGTTTATGTAGGTAGAAATATAAATAGAATTGAACCACTCATTATTGCAAATTGCAAAGCGGCAAAGAAGATGAATCAAGCATTCAGGGAAGCGGCGGCGCAGATTCGGCAAAAGCCGGTGCAGCTTACTCATAATCAAGAGGTATGTATTGTGTATGTGGCGGTGGTTATATTATATGATGTGAGGCTTGATATTGAGGTAGAAAAGATAAGAAGTGTTGCAATTTTTTGGTGACGTTTTGTTTGCAACTTGATGTTGATATGATATCTCAGGAATAGCATAGGCTCTGCTGATATATCTTTAACTTGTGTTTTATTCTATACATAATTCAGTTCTCACCACAAATATAACATCTCATCTCTTATCACTAATACACATCAATACACACACAAAAATTACAACACAAAAACAACTCAAATTTAACATAACAAACAAACAATAGGTTGCAAGATTATATCGCAAATCATTGAAAACATTAGCAAGTTGGTGTATTGATCGGGGTGTTTTCCTAGAAAAGGCTGATGAGTTACGTAGTAGATTTGATGCCGAAAGGGGATGTGATTTTGCCAAGGCATCACGATTATTGAGGGTAAGTTTCAATTTAGTTATTGTAAAAGTAATTGGAGATGATGATGTGAAGGTTATTAAACGGTGTAGAATTTGGTGTTAATTTTGATTATATGTATTGGGTGAATGTTATAAAATCGGAGAGAGTTGGGTTATTTATCGGGTTGTTTTCAGGGTTTTTTTTTGTGTCTATCTCTTATGTTATTCTCACCTCCACATTCTCTTTCCATTATTATAATAACACCACAGGAAGGAAAAGCTGAACTATACGAAAACTCCCATCCTGATCCATACTGTGTACCTTATATGCCGGGTGGGTCATTATTTATGCGTAATCCACCACCACCTCTAAGTATTTGTTTTCCCGATGGGAATTATCCCGCCGATGCACCCAAACATACAATGAATCCTGATATGACTATCTGCATACCAGAGACGGGTAAGAGTGCTGTGGGTGGTGTATTAGTTGATTTTGGAAAGAAGAATATGGAGTAAAGAGTGTGTTTGCTGTGGGAACGTGCGGCAGCGGGAGAAGGAAAGACATTAGATGTGAACATATCGCATCAGGAAGAAGCTTGTAAAATAGAAAAGAGTTGTAACTTGACCAATCTCTTCTTTTAAGAACAGTGGGTTATTATATCTAGTATGATTAGTTTACAATTGTATCGTGGCAGATGATTACATCGCTATGAATCTAAACCACTCTACCTTTGAAGACTATCCTTATATCACATCAAGACGACAACTATAGCCTTCTACTTCGTGTTGCTCTTGACTCCTCAGCTAAGTCTGTCTTGATTCCATCCTATGCATATATGTATGCCAAACATCTACTACTCTTCGGGTATATCTCCTAAGTCAAAACAAACAAATCAAAAGCAAATCAAACAGTCTAATGAGTAGTAATAGGATGCACTTTTCCATCTTCTTGACGATGCCAAGGCCATGCTCCTGTATTAAAAGAGGGAGGGACGTAAATAGGGACATGTAAGGTGAGGATCCAGTCCACAAAATGAAAGAGACACATGATATACACAAACACCATCCACTACTTACTAGCATCCTTGGCAGCTTCTTGCGCGATATCAAATGAACTGATCAATCCTACTTCCTTCCCGTCCTCATCTACTACCAATGCATGGTGTACCTTATTCTTCTCCAAGAACTTGGCGGCACCATCCCTATCGACATTGGACTGAATCTTCTTCAATCCTGCCGTCCATGGCATGATATCTCCAACCTGAGCGTCGAGGGAGATACCATTCAGATAGCACCAGCAGGCATCCGTCTTTGTTATTATCCCTGTTGCTTTATCTTCCAAGACGATAACTAGACAGGATACATGGTCAAGTAACATCAAGTTAACGACATTACGAACTGTATCCGAGGCCTGCACCTTGACCACTTGTGCATATGGTATCATAAAACCTGAGACAAGCATTCTTTACTATTGATTGATTACTTATATTCTTTCTGTTATATTGATTTCAGTATTATTTGTTGTGTATATTTTGCTCTTTGATAATTTATGAGAGCAACGGATGTCATGTTTGGGTGTCAACTTGAGCATGACTGATGATGTTGATGGAAGAGAACTCCAAATCAAAAGAAATCATATCCGAGTTTGGTTCGCTTTTCTGTTATGTTTTCTGCACTTCTTGCGGCCATACGCAAATGAACAAACAACTCAATAGTATATAAACGCATTTGATACCGTATATTATCCAATACCATGAATTACCTAGAGAGAGACAGAAGAATTTATTGTCATTTGCATTGCAATTTAGGGGGATCCTCTTTTTGGTATCCTTCATCTCTTCCTTGGATGTCGTTGCAACTCGCTGATCCTACTATGCTACAGACTACTAATCACTCCCCCCCCCCTTCTCAACAGTACAATATCGATACCTTTTGTCTCCTATTAGATGATAGAGATGAGGTACAATAGAGGAGAGATAGAACGATTAGCATTTTTTGCCCGTCTGGCCGTCGTCATCACCTCGTAGATTTGCAAATAATTTGTGCCCATTGGCCAATCAAGGAAGAGAATAAGAGGTGGATAATATATTAGTGAGTGGATGTTGTTAGTGTCTATATGCTGGATATGTTGGCTAGAGGGAGTGCTCTTTCATACCGCACTAAGATGATTTGGTACAATTTGTCTCCGCGCAGCGCATATTCACATCTCTTGTGATGATAATATGATATGATCAAAATCCAATGGATGTTTGCAATCTACCTGTTGTCTGTAGTTACGATATTATGTACATACTGTTGTACCTTCAATTCATCGTATTTCTAACCTTTTTGCTTTATTCTATCTGGGATATTCAATATTTAAACAAAGATACCATTTTAAAAGCATTCAGCATCTGTCATATCAAACAACAAAAAAGTATTCATACATACAACAAATCAATAACACAACAAAACAACAATCACACATTAATCATGCCAGTACCAAAAAGAAGGAATAGAAAATCAAAAGGATTCTCCTTCCAATTATCAGATTTACCAAGTATGGCAAAGAAAATGTTCGATATAAATTATGTCTTTCAAAAATCTAGGATGGTATTATTCTATTCCTTTGCGCCGGCTATATTTTATTTGGGTATGACGACTGAGCCACGGCCTCAGAGTTGGTTTGAACCATTCAATATTCTGGAGTAGATGTGGATGTGTATCATAGAATTATTGAAGACGGGAGATGTTTACCATCTTTGATGGGTTTGATGGGATTGATTAGTTGGAGAAACTCAATTGCAAATTGCAATCCATCTTGATGCTATTCACTCCAGCACAATGTTGCAGGGTATGCATTTAAAGGCAGCAAGAGGTGATAGACAGTCATACTAAGGTAATAAGTCCTCTTTTATTGAAACCGATGTGATTATGCTTATCATTCCACTTCATAACAACTAGCCAGTGGTTTAAACTTCTTGTGATATACACACAGTTCACAATATCTAATGATATGATTTCCATCCCCAAACGACAGTCTCGGGTCCATACTCCACAGTACTTGCAAAGCTCGGCCTTTCAAATAGATCATCCATATATTTTCGTACCTTTGGATAATTTGAGTGTACGTCAATGGCACTCTCCTTAATCTGTTTTAAGCATACATCCATGGCATATAACTTGGGTGCCATGGAACAATCTAATAATGTAAATTGTTCACCATTACCAACCAAATAGGGACCAGAACGTGTATCAGTACTTAAAAATGTTTCCAGTGCTGATAATTTTTCCTCTAATGCCGCCTGCTTCTCCTTATCTTCATCATCACCATTAGGATTATGTTTCACAAACTTTGCCATTGCAGGGAAGAAACCATCCACAGCCTCTGTAGCCTTTGTCGTATCAGCACTACTTCCCGATAATTCTGGTTCCTTAAAGAAGAAATCTAAATATTGTGCAATAACTTCTGAATCAACATAACATTCCTTACGATGACGTAATGCAGGCATTTTACCACCATAATCTTCTATTAACCATTGTGGCTTAGTGTCCTGTGTTGAGGGTACTAATTCGTATTCTAATCCCTTCTCTGCCAAGACCATACGGACAAAGTGTGCAAATGGACAATCACCGACAGACTTTCCATCCTCTGCTGGTTTGACATATAAAGTCATTCCTCCAGCTATTATTTTAGTTGATTGGATGCATTTGTTTATTGTTTGAGTAGTGATGTTGTACAGTATACGAGAGATTGTGACGTTAGCAATACAGATATGAAATGCAATGCATTGATGGCAATTTGCTCATGCTGTGCACAAAAACTGCAATTCAAAAAATATGGAGTCTCCGGTATGGAGAACCTTTCAACAACCTGAAAACTATGAAAATCATATATACCACGATATTCTCAATATCAATGCCATATTATTACACACACCGTATACATAATAATACCAACCACACATCATAAACTTACGAAGAGGAGAAGCACCCTCTTCTCTTCGTTCTAATCCTCTATTGCGGATCATATCAAGCGACGAAGCAACTCTAGGTGAAACTGTATATATCGATGGTGAAAATGAGTAAGAAGATTGTATACTATGTGCCAATCCGAGCAAGAATAAGCTGCTTGGTATGCTAACCATCATTGTTGAATAAAATGAAAAAATGATGGGGGAGGATTACATCCGGTATCTTTTTTTTCTCCCACTTTTATGTTATTGGCCGACAGCTATATGTAGTGCTCTCTCCTCGTCCACGACACAAATGCATGAACAATCGTATGTTTTATACATCGAATATAGATCTTTATTTCGTAATATTTTGTGGAAGAATTCTAAGACCGCACACATACTTATTGCAATTGCAACAAAACATAAAGATACAAATACAAAATGAACAACGGAGTGGACAATCCAGAAGGAAGGAGGCATAGTAAACGATGGAAGCGACGTGAATCCGACGGAGCCGCATGGTCAAGTACATTAAATCTAGGTGAATTATCTACATTAGATGAACAACAAGAAGAACAAGAAGGTACACAACAACAAGTACGAAGACGATCATCACTAACATCATTACTAAGTCGTTCAGAATCAATTAGTCAATCCATAGCAAAGTTTGTAGAAGATGAACCATTGTTAAGTCGAGAACCTATACATTTAACTGGTGAATTGAAAGATCGTATTGGTGAGGCTGTTAGGGCGAGTGCTACTACATTTGTTACATTGAGTTTACTTATATATTCTGGACAAGGTGAGATATAAGATTTTATGTGGAACATAATATGATGTGTCACTATATCATATGTCATGCTATCTTTTAGTGTCTTGGACTTGGTACTATATGGTTTGGTATAGTATGTGCATTTGGTTGTTTTGTGGGTGTTATGACAGCACATATCAATCGACTTGTATGGATTGGCATATGTTTATCGTATCTTTTAAACAATCGAATCTACTTACATATCCTTTTCTAATTACCCTCCCGAACTATTTCAACACACGCACATAGAATATCTTCCCGTTGCATGGATTGGGAATGTATTGGCCATATCAACCTTGCAATCAACTCTAGGGGGTACAATTCTAGTAGTAAAAGCAATCTTTGTTCCGTTCTTGCCGATTTGTATGTGTAGTTGGGGAGTGGCAACATTATTGGGAATGCTTAGTACGAGGATTTATTCCATATTACTTCCATTTGTGGCCATGACAGGAGGTTTTGTTATCATCTTATGCCCATGGCCATTCCTCACGGTGAAGAATATGATGTTGCTCATCTTCTATCTGATTGTGGCAGCCCCTCTATCTTTGAGGTATAGTGGAAGATTTGATAATAATGATTTTGTACCACAGCAAGATTTGGGCAATTTCTTCGTGCCTGGATTGATTGGAACGTGTTTAGTTGGTGCCTTTGTTGCATTATTAGTACATCTCATTACTCTACCGACATCGAAATCAACAACTTGTACACGGCAATCAAAGAATACAATTAAACAACTATCATATGAAACTCACAAGCTATTACAAAGTATAGTAGAGTATACAAACCATATTGGCAAATCATCCACCCGTGCTAGACAAGCTCGAACATTGATTGAGTTTTATGTCAATCGGAGACAACAAACATTAACAAAACTTGAAGGCCAACTGCCGTCGATGAAAGCTGAGAAACAAATGACAAAATCAGAACTTGATACACTCGAGGTCTTTCTTTCATGCTCAAAGAAACAACAGACACATGCCGAATTAATCAAGTTGGCAACAACACAGATGTATTTGGGGGAAGAATTTACATCACAGAATGATACGGTGAGAGAAGTAAAGACGAAGTTATCGATGAACTTAGGATTTGCTCTTGAACAACTCACTCTAGAGTATGAAAGGAGTGAGAAGGCCTTCTTTGATAGCTCGACAAATGCAAATCAGAGAAACAAGGATATCATATTTGGTAGTTTAAAGTCTTGCATAGAAGACTACAGGAAAGCAATGAGACAAGCAATCACCGACGCTGAGACATTACTTCTTGAAAGAGATGCCGAATCTAGATCTACCGCATCGACTGCTGGACCCCTTATCAGACAACGTGTTGCATTCTTGGGAACATATAGTCTTGTTGATGAGCTTCTACAAATGGTTACAAGTAAAGCTGATGTTCAACCACCAGAGAAAGAATCAACAAAGTCGAGGATATCTCAACTGGTAGATACCCTCAGAATGCCATGGTTGTGGAAGGACGTTGGTAAACGAAGGCTGGCAGCTAAAACTGGCTTAGGCTTAGTTCTCGGCTCGTTGTGGGTAGCAATTCCATACCTTAGAGAGGCAATTGCATATCCTAATAGTATATGGGTAGGCATGACAGCTGCCGTTGTTAGTTTGGAGACTACCGGAGCTACATTTGCCAAGGCAGTCGATCGATTGTGGGGTACTCTTGTTGCCGGTGGATATGCCATGCTTATCAACAAGCTCTTTGACGGATCACATTGGGCAGTCAAGCTTTTTGCTTTGAGTATCTTTGTGTTCACCGCAACCTTTCTCACAAACCGAGAACGTCCTTACGCAAGCCGGTACGCCTCAGCTTCTGTCGTTAGTATCTTATATGGAAGTTTTGATAACGGGATTGATGCGGTTGATTATGCTGGAATGAGAGTCATGTTGATATTCACCGGTGTAGTGCTCTTCCTATTCGTTGAGGTACTGGTCTTTCCAAGGAGCTCTAGGACTGTTGTTCAAGCATCGTCACTGCAATTCTTTGAAGACCTTGAGCACTTCTTCTACGATTCAGGGAGGATCTGTGGCTCAATCTCAGCCATTACTAGAACTAAGAATGGAGGAGAAGATAAAGTACACCTTCCTGAAGACGATCCTATGTGGTTGTTAAGAGAGGGATATGAGAAGTTTCCATCACTGGCAAATGAACTGGATTCAACTCGGGATGTAGTTTCAAAGACACTTGATATTGCCAAAGGTGAACTTCGACCAGGTCTCCAAGAGCCATCTCTAGGGGTCAATATAGCTCTTGATAGTGCTGGATATAACAATCTATTGGCAGAGCAAAGCAAGATAGTATCCCAGCTTGACCTTCTCATCAGGTCAATCAAGTCTCTCATTGGTTATTATTCCAATCTAAACGACAACAATCGTGTACGGAATCTCTACTGGCCAACATTGTTGTCGACCTGCCTGGTTGATATGGCACAACAGTTGAGTAAATGTGGAGACAATCTACGTGCTGTGTTTCCCAATGGATTGCTAAGGCCTGGTTCATGTGATATAGAGCAGACCATTCGAGCTATTGCGGTCTTTCGTAACTTTGAGGACTTGGTGCTGGATACTTTGAATATTGTGGCTGAACGACATTCATCATACCTTGATACACTCAATACATCAGGAGAGAAGGTTGGCTATGCTCCTGGCTTTCGTTTGACACTCTCCTTAGCTATATCGTCTATCCTTACAGTTGGACATAGCCTGAGTCTCTGCGGACAGCATCTCGAGGGTATCATACAACAATCGTTTCCAGACGATGAGTTTCAAAATGGGGTTACTAGCAGTCAAACCCAACCGACAATACCATTAGGAAATAGCAGTATTATTAATGGTAGTGGCAGGCAAAGCGACTTCGAAGAGAATAGACATTGAAAACAATACATTATATCAGTACATTAGGAATAAACTAATCACTAATCACATAGTCCTAATGGTTATAAAGCTAGATTGATCTGGCTACTACTACCTAGAACCTGATACATTCTGTTCATTTACATCCCTCATATATGTACAATCTTTACAATGGTGGATTCTTCAGTCTGTTCCGCTTTCCTCTACTAATATCATCCACTGACGCATATTGTGTTTCGCCCGTATCTAATCCCAAATAAGGAGCCCAAGTAGGATGGACTCTACGAGGCACAAATTTCTGTGCCTCAGCAGCTAATTCATACAATGAAGGACGACGCGGCTTAGATTTGAGTTGCATCCCTACAATGTGAAGTTCCGATGGTAATAGACTACCTTTCCTCCCATTGCACTTTCTACAGGATGTGACTGTGTTCTCCCATTCGAGCTTTCCCCCGAGACTCCTCGGAATGACGTGATCCATTGATAGATCAGGAGTTGGGAATCGTTCATAACAATACTGACATTTGTACGAATCTCTCAGGTACACATTACGTCTTGTGAAGGCAGCCTGTGACTTCCCGGTAGGTGCGTATTCTCGTAATGCTATAACTGACGGTACAGGCATATCCATAGAAACTGCTCTGACATAAAGGTCTGGATATAAATCAACTACTACGGCCTTACCAGATAATACAGCCTTGACACTATTCTGCCAACTCCATATTGACAATGGCATCATTCGTAGTGGACGGTAATCGGCATTTAAAACAAGTGAGGGATACCTATCGAGTTTCCTACAACTTCTTTCGGTATTATCATCATTATCATTTGATTCGTTGTTGTTGTTTTCAATATCATTTGGTCCTTCTGACAGTATGCATATCTCATCATCTTCGTCTTCTTCTTCAATAATCTTATCCATTCTTCCTACCAATTCTGCTGTCATATTATCTTCGACTACTCTTTTCTTATGAGACCTTTTGTTCTTCTTTTTTGAACGTTTCATCCTCATACTACCCGCTAGTTCGTTATCGCCATTATTCTTGTAGAATAGGGTCGAAGATGTTGTTTTAGGGGATTGTAATACTACCGAAAGGAGAGAAACCATGTTAGATACATATGATATGCACACACAAAATGATATGAACATATGATATGAACATAAGAATGAACAAATGATATGAACATATTATGATATGCACAAATTATATGAACTCATGATATGCACAAGACTCCTAAGCACCAGTGCATTAAACCACACCGACAACATACGAAACACCAAACAAACATTATACTATCCAAACAAACTATCGTGACATTGGTACATGAGAACTTACTACATCGATGAGAATTTACATGAACGCCAACTTTTTATCGTTTGCAAAAGCATTTGTGGTATCAATAATGAGCACGGCGGCCGATACCGCCACTGCTATTAATATAGTATCCAATGATTTTGATATCATATTAGGATGCTATGTTAAGATAATATGAGAGGCCGGACAATACAGTAATCAGTATTATTTTGCACATGTTCTGTCATTTTTTTTGCATAATTTGTTCTCATGAATCTGAGCCCCTGGGCTTACTCACAAAACAAAAACAAAAGAATCCGAGAATATTGTTGGTTGTTTGCAGTACAAATACACCTACCATGACAATCACAAATTCGTACATAGCTCTCGTATTAGTACTATTATTGCCCGAGACAACTGCATACTCGGTTGGCATTCAAGGAAGAAGTAGAATATCCTTAGCAAGAAGATACCAACAACTTCATAAACCATTGAAATTCACTCATGTTCTTCATGCATCTGTGGATGATTATATAGAGTATAGGAAGGATGATATGCAACGGTACAGGCGAAATCACAAGCCAAATATATCGTCAATAGTATTTGCAATACACAAGTTCATATTGAAATCGCTAGCTCAAGTTTCACATCAATTTAGAAACAAATGTATACCTCTCATTATTTCAATGGCAATACTACTATCAATACCTATGCAATCAAGAGCAGCATCATCTTCTTCCATCGATTCTTCTTCATACTATTTACAAAATAATCCACAATATAGCACCCCAATACAAAGGAAGCAAGCTATATCAATACAAACTCAAAGTAGTCAACCATCCTATACAACGAGTACTACTGACTCATCATATAAAGCACTGACACAAAGATCAAACAGTGGTCATATTCGACAAAAGAGGAAGCAATCAGTAAAGCGCATATCTACACTTGTTATACTATCAACATTTGCTGCCAGTTCATTTAGAGCATCTCTTCGGAAGAAGAGAGTTGTTCGATCGTCATCACCATTTGGTATTATCAGGAACGCCTCTGCTCTGGGCAATGGAGTATCGGTGATACGAGTATGTACAGCCTTAGCTTTTGATAATACAGACGAAGGTAATACAAATTCAGATAGCTTACTAAAACGATTACATATTGAAGAGAAGGAGTTGCAATCAAAACTGGAAATGTTATCCCAGATGAAAGGACAGTTCATCTCCAACACAAAGACGAAGATTCTCGGGGAGTATACATCAAATGTGGCATCGGTATTACTTCAACACACTGAATATATGAGATTCGGAGGTTTAGATTCCATGAGAGTACCCTTTGTGGAAGAAGCAACTAGAGCATCCCAGGAGGGATTGAACGAAGAGCGATTTATGTTAAGCAAGGCATCGTCAGCACAAGAGCCTAATCGACCACCGAATGAAACTCGATATATCCTTGCCACTATGCTGCTAGCTATCAAGGGAGATCGGACGAGTATAACTCTGCCATTTCGAATAATAAGAAGGCGTGATATAGCGTTGCAACTATTCCGCATCAGCAGAGATTCAACTGTAGATGATTGTTTAGTTTCTGCACAATTGATGACGATGCCCAGTATATCCACGGGCGGCTGTCAAAGTAGTATATCAGAAGAAGGTATATTGAAGGCATTTCCCGACTTAGTTCCTCTAACCTAACATAAGACTTTAAGTTGAAAAACAATTTACCACAAAAGATTAGCTAAATCTACTCAACAGGGCTTCCTTCTTCTTTTGCAACAGAACTTGTGCCACCATATCCTGTGAGGCTACTGCTGCTTGTGCTGATATACCACCCTCTACATCAATTACACCCTCATCTGAACTTTCTTCACTATCCACATCATCAGTCTTTCCGTCTACCTCCTTCTTCTGTTTCTTTAACTCTCTATACTCCTCACGACACTCCTCCAACTTCTTCTTCCGTTCCTTGGCCATCTCACCTTCAAGTTCTAACAGTACACCATCCTCTTCATCTCTTAATCCATAATAATCTGGAGTGATATACTTGTATATATCCCCTCTCTTACGTTTAGTTAATTTGGCAGCCTGTCTTGCAAATAATTCTTTAACACCCGGTAATTCTTTAGCAGCACCAAAATATCGATAACCACCCGAACCTTTCAATCCCAACCCTGCCTCCCCATCAGCAATATCACCGGTGGTGATATTAACACCACTACCCTCCTGTTCAGCAAGTAACATAGCCTTCCTTTCCAATTTATTATAATCTTTACCATTCAATTCTTTAATACGTCTATTCCAATGCCACTTCTCACGTATTAATTTATTAATATTATCATTTAAATCTCGTATGGCATGTTCACCCATACCTACATTTTGTATTTTGTTAACACCTGTTGAGATTTCACGTATAATTTGTCTACGGAAATGTTCAGCATCGGCTAAGTGTTCACATTGTGATGCTAAGAAGGGACGTTTTTTGGCACGGGCGGCATTACGTGATAGTGCCGAGTTGGGATCACCTTCTTGTTTCATTTTAACCCATTTGTTTAGCATGGCTTGTGCCTTTTCCTCGGGACGTGCCTGTTGTATTGTATTATAGAAAGAGTTGAAATCAGCCACAGAAGTATAAAATATACTATAAACATATGAAACTTACCCCCATGGTTTGATATTAATTTTTATATAAAGGAATATAAGAATATATCGTATGATGATGTCGAATCGGTATTATATACACTCAGTTGATACCTGTAGACAAAGCAGCGCTCTACCTATTGTCAATATTGAATTTGTAATGGTAGGTCAATGGTTTATATATGGTTTGATATGAGTTTTCATGTTCATATGAAAACTATGTTTTGGGTAAATTTTTATTACCTTACGTGCACACCACCACTCTAGAGAGAAGGAAATATGCATCTTCATCTCGTCAACAACTAACACCTTGCATGCTGATACAGAATATTAAGACCAAGTAGTAATATATTGATAGCATAACACATGTATAACAAAGATACCTTAGGATACCCCTTATAGTTGTGTAATATAAGTTATGATTATCTAGGCCCTCTAGAGACAAGAGGTCGGCCTTGCAAGGCAACAATATACAACTGTTTAGTAGTAATCAGTAACTTCATACATTGTGAATATGTTTTACTTTAAGATATTGTTTCTCCTATACATGCTTTATACAATTCTTTCAGCATTTACGTACCAACCACTCGACCATCTTCTATCTTCTACGACCCATTATAATTTCATATCGTCTTTTATATCATCTTCATCATCAGAATCATCATCTTGTGGTAGTGCTGCTAATGATAATTTCAGATCCTTCAATGCAGGGATGTGTTGTATCATCAGTTCAATGTTTTGAGAGTTGACTTTCATAGTTTGTGTCTGTAACATATCCTTCTTCTCCAGTCTTTGCACTTTACTCTGTAGTCTACGGATAATGATCTCTGACAGATCACCATCTTCTTCGTCTCCACCATCAAGTGACATACTTTTCACCCAACCTGCATTGATAACCTCTAAGATATCGTACAGGAGCTCATCAATATCCATAATGAATAGAATGATGACCGAGTTGGCAATGATCTCCGTATTACCTATACAAGCAGTAGAGTGGAATAGAAGTGAGTATTCATATATATGTGATCAACTCTACACATGAGACACAAAATGCAGTTCATCGGTACTTACTCGTTGCAATAGCTGCATTGTAGATTGTCGACACGTATAAGGTGAATGATGTGACTGTGGCCATGAGAGTACCGCCGACAAAGTATCTTGCTCTTGTATTCTTCTCGTGTCTTTCTTTGGCACTCAGTACAATCATTTTGATACCATTGATCAAGTCTTTCAATAAGTGAGTTGCCATTAGTACACCAAACACAGTCCATCCTCTCCAGTTTAGATCTGATGTATCTCGGCAATCGTCTTGATCTCTACTGCACTTCCAAGAGTAGATCAAGTCAACATTGTCATCTGACAAGTCTACTTCAGCGCCTTCTACAAACACAAACAGCATACCAACTTGTGTAGCCAATGTCAAGAGAACAATGAGCCAACCAGTTATACTTGTTCCCAAGAAGAATTGATACACAGATCCATCACCTAACGTACTTAAAGCGTACTTTTTGTCCCTATTTGTAACTGATGCTCGACGAATTGAACTTCTCGATAACTTGCGGTTCTTGTACTTGTCATAGGTATAAACTCCCAAGGCTAGCACACATGAGGTTCCTATTAGAATTGCAATAAAGATCCAAGAGAACTGAACATATGATGTAAAGCCTGATTTCTGAACTGCACTATCTTCATGTGGATAACAGTCTTCTTGCGCATTACCTGAGAGATGTGGTGATGAGTGTTAAGGTTAGCTTCGTGGACGATGTATATCACAACAGATACACGCTACTTACAACACATTGTACATTCTGCACAAACAAGACTATCCTCAAAGTTGGATGGATTGCCGCAATCAGAGATGTACGAAGAGGGATCGAGGAATGTCAAACTCAACTCAGGAATGGTACCCGAGATTCTGTTGCCTTGAATCTGAATGAGTTTCAACTCTTGTAGATTTGACCACTCATTAGGAGCATTCTTAACAAATGAGTTGTACTTGAGGCTCAGCCGGTTGAGATTTGAAAGCATACCAATCTCTGATGGAATGGTTCCCTGCAGATATTAGATATTGATATATCAGTATGGTGAAGAAATAGATAGTAAATATGATATGCAACTCGAACACTCACCTTGATGTCATTGTCACTCAAATCTAGCACTTCAAGCAAAGTTAGATTTGAAATGCTCTTGCTCAGAGTACCTGACAATCCATTAGTTGGTAGCTCTATACTGACTGTGATATGTTCATTTGTATCCTCCTTGCACCTGATACCATACCACTGGCAGTGGCTAATGTACGGATCAACCCAATAAGTACTGACAGTCCACTCACCACCCTTGGATGAATCGTAAAAGTCCTTCAAGGCATTCCGTTCTGTTGGACACTTGTTTTTATCACTCTTCAGGTCAAAGTACATGGGATGAAAGCAGAGTTCTAATGGTGCAGGATTCATCCTTTAAGTTGAACACAAGAGAAGATGTTAGAATGGACCTAGTTGTGCAATATATCCTCCTTTTCTGGTACTTACATGTCTGAGTTGCCATCCAAATGAATCAAAGCACTTTGAAGATTATCAAGCTCAGACGGGATTTGGCCTGCGAGCTCGTTATCCGTGAGATCAAACAACTCAAGATCGGCTAGGGTGCATTACAGGTGAGATAGAAATGAGATTAGTAGCTGACACGACAAAATGTATGATCATAACCAATACAATACATACCTAACTTTCCCAACTCTTTGGGAATCGGTTGACTTAGCTTGTTGCTTGATAGATTCAATACTCTAAGCTGTCCCATGTTACCAAGGACGGGAGGAATACTCCCCGAGAGTTTATTGCCTCCAAGGTTTAATGTTGAGAGGAATGACAGATTGGCTAAACTTTCCGGTATGTTACCAACCAATCCCTCACTATCTTGATCTGACAGATACAATACTTGAAGACTTGGATAGACGCTAGAAAAGTCAGGCAATTCTCCAGACAGGCTATTCAAACTCATGTCAAGTCGTCTCAAGTTAACTAGCTCTTCCAAAGAAGACGTTGGCAAAGCACCATGAATAAGATTGCTTGATAGAATGAGTTGTTCAATGTTGGAAGGAACATTTGTCATAAGAATACTAGTACTTGTATTGATTGAGTTGTGGCTCACATCACAAACAGTTAAAGTCTGATGTGACTTCTTGAACTTCTTGAAGGTATTGATGGATGTAAAGTTGTTGTAACTAAAGTTGGCATACTGCAAAGCCGGTGCAAAGAGTACATCAACTTCTCCACTGATATTGTTTTGAGATAGATCCACATGTGTCAGATCTCGAAGGTTGAAGAAGACAGATGTATCAATAACCCACCAGTTAGACTCATAAACATCATCATCTGCATTTTTATCATAAGTTCCAGCCATTATTCCATGTAATTCGTTATTATGCAGGTCAAGTCTCTGGAGATTGTAGAAGCTTGATAATGAATTGGCTGGAAACTCTCCTGTCATATTGTTGCTTGGTAGATTAATTTCGACCATATAACCTTGCTCGTCGCATGTAATACCAAACCAACTACACTGATCTTGTTCAGTTGTCCAGCCAGTATTGTTGTACCAATAATCACCTCCCGTTTCACTGTATATACTTTGAAGTGATTGTACTTCTACTTCATTATCAGGTGCAATGTTACTTGCTGCGGCACACGATGACTCTTCACGATCGATTTGGTCTTCATACCCCAATACCTCTACAGCATAAGTAAACAAATCACATTCACAATTATAACTGCGTCCATCAATTGTATCTCCACAGCAAGATGAAGAGGCTTCACCACAAGTGCCAAAGTTTTTGGGAAAGTCGGTACATAAAGGCATCCAAAAGTCACACATGCATGCTCCTACATCATCATTGTCTTCTCCACAGCAAGCATCTTGAGCACCACCACCAAAATACACACTACCCCCGCCACAATATTTCCGATAAGTTTTTTCGTCCGACCAGTACTCGGGTAATGTTTCATCCTCTTCAGAGTTTTCCAAGGCTATACGGCATGCTTTGGTTTGATAATCGCACTTACACTGCTGATCATTATCGTCGCAGCAATGTTCCGCAAACTCATTACACTTGGCTGGATTTCCAGCCTCACAATCAGGCTTGATTGAGCATTCACAGCTTGCTGCTGCAGCAGTCCAGTTGAAATTATTTGACTTGCTAGCACAACATTCATTGGCATTCTGTCGAACTGGATCCGCCTCACACGCCTTACTACCAAACTCACAATCCCAAACTTCAAATGGACATGCACAATCAGGTTTTACTTCAGATCGTGACACTGTTTGGTAATCATCCAATTCATAATCCGACCCAACAACGCATTGGTGGTAAACACAAGCAGATTGCAACTCCTCACTCATACTGACATTGGCATTGACATCTGATAAGAGACAGTTTGATGTTGGTGGAAAGCAATATGGCACATCACATTGCTCCAAACCATACTCTGTATAACCATCAATGCCTTTAGTGAAGCACCATGCACCACCAACACCAGTATCTGGTTGTCGGCAATAGTTATTATCCAGGCCAGCACGAGGAAAGATTTCTGAATTATAATAACGATCATCTTTTTCGTCCCATCTAATGCACTCTTTACCGCTCACTGTCATGTTTATTGTCCCACGATAGTCAGCTTGTCCAACACTGGCACAACCACAGACATTCGGATTACTGCCCTCGCATTGAGGTCCTTGTGTAGGATATAGTGAAGTAGTTGGCTTTGGTGAACTCGTTGGGTGGAGAGACGACGACGGATATGCTGATGGTAGAGAATCTTCGCAGATCGGTACATCACAATCCTCACGATCGCCGTCTGCAGTGAAACAATATGCACGCTCATTCTGCTCAGGATTTCGGCAATAGTTGTCTTCGAGACCAGAATCAGGGTAGTATTCTGGCTTGTATAAACGGGTTTCATCCCATTTAATACATTCCTTACCACTTACTGTCGTGCTAATTGCCCCACGATAGTCAGCTTGTCCAACACTGTCACACCCACATACATTCGGTTTGCTCCCCTCACATTGAGGTTCTAGTGTAGGAACCAGTGAAATGGTTGGGTCTGAAGAGCTTGTTGGATGAAGGGATGATGATGGATACGCTGATGGTAGAGTATCCTCACAGATTGGTACGTCGCAATCCTCACCGCTCCAGTCATTCTCTGCAGTGTAACACCATGCACGCTCTTTCCGTTCAGGATTAGGATTTCGGCAATAGTTGTTGTCGTCCAAACCAGCATTGGGATAGTGTTTTGGATTTCTATAACTGTTCTCGTCGTCCCATCGGATAGGGCACCGCAACTTGATTCTCTGTATTGCAGGCACCCAAATCTGTGAAGAGGGGGGGGTGGGGGGGGGTGCACA
>Ga0214477_100512_pt1 | contig 26851 bp, 25 predicted proteins | sample M1_20Mar14CPVII9_FD_165058 | JGI IMG/M metagenome (GOLD analysis project Ga0214477, IMG submission 165058) | Marine eukaryotic communities from Monterey Bay, California, United States - M1_20Mar14CPVII9sort6BwellC16 | ecosystem: Environmental > Aquatic > Marine > Unclassified | place: USA...
ATGTTGTATCATCCTGGTATCAAATGACGATAGGGGTGGTTGGGTTTGCACTATTGGGGTACTAGAAGACTGTACAGAACGAATTATAGTCCAACTCAATGATTATTGGATTGCAATATGCTCGTAATGATATTCACAACAACATATGCATAGAAAATGCATAAAACGATCACACAACATGCCCCAAACCAGTTCACATTGCGATAAAGTAGATTATAAACATTATTAGATACTAAACATTGAATTCATGCTACAATAGTATAATATGTACTCTATCTAGACTTGCATAAAAATAGAAGTACCATCGTTCTCTTGTATAAAAATAGAGTAGATATCTTCTCTATAGGTATAATACTTGATGATAGGATGATATATTGGCGCTCGTCACCCTCGGATTGCCTCCAAATGAGCAGCTAAAGTTATGCTATGGAAAGGAGCTGATATCAATGTGGCACTCAGGTCTGGGGGACAAGTTGTCCCCTAATCGTAAAAATATGCGGTTTGTGTTTTAGGGCTGGTACAAAACTACGTACGGTTTCTACGTGTACACAAATTGCATATTATAGAAAAAGGGGACATTTTGTCCCCCTTCGCAGTATCCTAGTACTGAATTCCTACGTGGTTGTCCCCCAATTCTGGATTATGTACATATATAATATATGCTCTCTCCTCTTCCTTGACTCTCAGCCTCTCAACCAACCGTATATATCATCTATACTCTTCTACTCTACTTTTGATTGAGACGTCTTCTCCGCCAACAACTTATCCAACCTATCAACATTCTTCTCAATCAATTCCATATTATTATTCCATCCATTTTCCATATTACTCAAGCTACATTCGACATTACTTAACATTCCCTCACATCGACTAACGGCATCTTCGGCACTATCTAATCTAGATGAAAAATTTGATGCATTTAAATGTAATGTTTGTAATTCAACTAATCGATGCGTTAATGATGGTAAATGTTGTGATAATCCTTCCAGTTCTTGTAGTTGAGTATGTAGTGCTGATATAACATTTGCATCCTCCTTTAATTGAGAGTCTTTGGTACTATTACTTGATGATTTCGAGGATAGTTTATTCTTGGCACGTGCAGCCGCTTCCAAATCGGCACGGATAACTTTAGCCTTGGATGCTAATTTATCCATTTGTTTGGTATCTACCTCGGAGGTTAGACGTTCAGCTGCTTCGATACGTTCCATGATTGATTTGTTACCACCGTCACTTGTTGAAGTGGTTGATCCCATTGCTAATTCAAGTTTACGTAATCGTTCTTCCAACATTGCCTCACGTGGTACATTTGTTGATTTAGACTTGGCATCTCGATACAATTCATATACAATCTTACCACCACCAACACCCTCACTACAAGTATCACCCTCTTTTCTCTCTCCCATTAATGATAAATTCTCCATACCTGCATCAATACCCTCATTATTAAACTTGGCAACATCATTACTAATAACACTTGATAAATCACTTTGACGTCCATTCAACAAATTCGATAATGATGTTGAATCACTCAAACCCAAGGAAGTCAATCTTGATTTTAATTCAAATGTAGCTGCCTTTATTTCCTCCTCTTCCGGTCCTTCCCCACCTGATCCATGTTGCAACTGTGCCTCATTATCAAATTGACGTTCTAAATTATCAATATCAACTTTTAATTGATATAATTTTCGACGTGGATCTTCCCATCCTACATTTGTACCACCTACTACACTTCCACCGCCTGGTACTTCAATGACATGATTTTTAGTAGGATGACATAATCCCATCCATCCTGTGTTGGATTCATTAAAGGTTTCAAATGCCGTGCGGAATTTTTGTTCTTCAATTATTACTGCTTCTCCTACCTCGTCATCGTTTGTATTAGAGGTTGAAGTATTGCCGCCGATTGGTGGAGGTGGTAATGCAAGGGATGGTAATCCATCATAGGCAAATACTGCCTCTCCTCCGGCTTCGTCTGCTGTATGTTCAGTCGTCATTATTGTTGTTGATATTACCTAGATAGTTGCAAATTATATTAGAGTTTATCAAGTTTGCTATTTGCACAGGTTAAAATAAACCTCTTCTTGTGTCTCTAATATAAAGACACCTGGCACCGGACCTAGAACGTTATAAACTGATGAAAAGTGACAACACTGTACGAATGTATATAATGTCTAATATTGATAATTTGAAGGTCTATATGTATTGATGCATTTCGTATAGCTTTGCTTTACACTCTCATAATTTATTTTTTGACCCAAGATAATACTCAAATCTATACCTTGCTTGTTTTGAAAAGTTAAAGTTGAAAGTAGATATTGCAATGGTTTTATAGAACACCGTTCATGCTAAAGTCCTTGTTTTGACAGAGTCCTGTTTTGACAGAGTTGCATCTTAAATTTGATTTTAACGTCCATTACAACGTCTTGCAATATCATATAAACAACACAAATCAATACTTCAATTATCATGACACACACAACAACACGACAGGGAGACGGTACAATAACCGTATCACCAACAAACGAAGCAAATCAATCAGCCACAATCATAATCTGTCATGGATTAGGAGACACATCCGAGGGATTCGTCGATGTTGCTGAACACTTATCAAGTAAATTACCATATGTAAAGTTTATTTTACCCACGGCACCTACTCAAAAGGTAACAATGAACATGGGCATGCAAATGCCATCATGGTATGATATTGTTGGATTAGATAAACGATCGAATGAATTTTGTAATGGTATTGATATATCACAACAACGATTATTAAGTATTATTGGTAGTGAAATGGATGCTGGTATTAAACGAAATCGTATAGTATTGGCTGGATTTAGTCAAGGCGGTGCATTAAGTCTCTATACGGGCCTGCAATTACCAACAAATGATGGAGGATGTGATGAATTGGCTGGAATTGTTGTCATGAGTGGGTATTTACCACATTCATCGGCATTTAATATATCAAATGGATTAGAGAAAACGCCAATCTTTCATGGACATGGCGAAGCTGATCCATTGGTACGTCTAGAGAATGCCGAGGAGAGTAAATCTACAGTTATGGAAAAGGGTGCTACTGATTATACGCTCAAGACATATGCTGGATTGGCACACTCGGTCAATCCAACTGAAATTGCGGATGTTTTGGTGTTCCTTCAGAAAGTTCTGCCTGCAGATGATAAATGTAAGATTCAGTTAAAAGATCCAAGTGAAATGTCAATAAAGGAACTAAAAGCCGCCATTGCAAAAGCTGGTTTGGGTAGACAAGCAGTTGGATTGATGGAGAAGAAGGAGTTTATTGATTTAGTTAAGAGACATCGGGATGGGAAGCTTTAAACAGGTATTTACCGATTTGAAGTATCTTATGCACAGATTGCCTAGAGAGGATTTAACTTTAAATCAACATATGTTTATTTTAAATCGGATTACATATTGTAGAAGCGACTACATTTACTTTCCTTTCTGTGTGTTGCAATAATTGTCTCTTAGACTGCGTCTAGTAGTGATGACCATAAACGGTGCTGACCTCATATTTGTCATATACGTCTACTATATCGACTGACTATTAGCAGCAACTGCATCCTTCCAACCATCTAATACACCACCACAGAAAACACCACAATATATACAAAATGCCAACATTACCGGCCCAACAACAAAGTGAAACGCTATTCTTTCATGTGTTTCCAACATGTATAATCCCGTCCATAGATAATAATGGTATTTAAGTTTCTGTAGATATATTATTAGGGCGTTATGTCCTTTTGTTGGTGGACATAGTGCATCGGTATTTGTTTTTGTTAGTGCCATTGAGTTTGTATTTTTATGTGTGTAAATAATATGTTGTTACTTGCTAATATCAGGCTACACGGACTACCGCTCTCTACCAAACTACACCGATCGAAGCAGCGCTAAATAATGATCTATCTGTATTCTTCGTATATAAATGTGCCTATACTTGATACTAGATTGTACTATGCTTTGCCGGCAGCCTCTTAATTGTTACTGCAGTAACACTCTCATAGGATACCACTCTTTATGAGAGTAAGTGTTTCGTAAGTAAAATGCAAAGACGTATACACATACACCACCCACAATTGTACAAAGGCAGCGGCACTGTCAATCATTTGCAGGGACGAGTAGACCATTGAGACGTATATTGAATCAATTTTTCAGTTATCTGGGCGGCAGTGTTGGTTATAGTTGGCACAATGTACTAAGTAGCAAAGACAAAAAGAGTCAAAATTGTCGAGAGAGGTGTACGTCAGAGATAGATAAGAATCATATATTAGAGTGGAGTATAAAGATAGACAGTGTTGTCAGACAACATGTCAACGAGTAATGAGAACGATCAGACGGCGGCGGCAGAGGGTGTAGATGATCTAGTTATAGACCGGAGTTGTATTACTTGTGAAAAATGTGGTGTAGTTTCACCACAGAAATGTTGTGGAAGATGTGGCTCGTTCTACTATTGCAGGTACGTGTTTTGTGTGTATGGAATATATAGTCGTGGTATGTGATGTGTTTTGCCTGTGTGGAGTATATTCCTATATGTGGTGCACATCATATGCACATCAAACTTTCTAAATTCAATACCTAATAATTTCTTGTGATAATATTATATGCGTGATCAACATAACACAGTAAAGAATGCCAAGTGCAAGATTGGAAACGACATAAACAGACTTGCTCTCTGCTAAAGAAACAACATGATTTGTGGAAAGAGGATAGAAGTAATGTATTACCAGATAGCAATATACTAGATGCCAAAGAAGGTCCATGTGCCATCTGTTTAGAGGAGACTATTTCAAATCCAGTATCTCTACCGTGTGGACATGAATTCTGTTTTGAATGTATTGGGGAGTATCAATTCTCACCCAACTCTGATAACCCGTCATCTTGCCCATATTGTCGTGGGGAGATTCCCAATGTTGTGAAGAAATCTCTCGATATAAACCTGTTATACACCAAACGAGCAATGCATTCGCGAAAGGGATCTGCGGAACAAAAGAAATACGCTAGACTTGCCTTGGCTGAATATAACACCGCAGAGAAGATATTCAATGTAAAGGGTAAAGGAAATAATGAAGCAGATAACGGAGAGATGGACGTGGGAGTAATGTTCATGAGGTCTGTAGTAGGGGCTATGGCAGGTCAGCCAGAGGAAACTATTAAGATTACAAACAAGACATTATCACTAAACGATAGATATCCTGGCCACATGGAGTATTACCAAGTACAGGAGGTAAGACACTTGCAAGCGGAAGCATACTCTGAATTAGGAAAGTGGGAAGAAGCTGAAAAGATTTATACATCAATATATAGGGAGTTATTATTGTAGGAATGTGCAGAGCATTGTATATGAGGAAAAAATACGACAAAGCAATCAAAATCGGATCAATCGTAACCAAAGAAGGCAACCGCTCTACTCCTAGAATCCACAAATACATTGCTCTTTCTCAAAAGGCATTGGGTAATATTGACGAGGCAAAGATTACAATCACGAAGGCAATACTATACGAACTGCAATGGGATAAGGACAATTTAGAAGAGAACAAGCAGTTATTAAGAGAGTTGAACAATCATTAATCACCCAAACCTCTAAGTTAGATACCACCATGATATACTACAACACAAACATTCTCCGTATCCATCAGTAACACACGCCCTCTTTATCAAACATTGGCATATTATCAGTGCAGCAAATCTTACATGGAACTACTTCTACCATGTCTCCATCCTTCCAACAATACGGACCTTGACCGTCTTGAAAGTTACAATCACCCCAGTTGTTTCGTATTGAACAAGCTTGACAACGAGACCAAGTACTAAGAAACTCGTCACGTCGAGAGATCTCACACGGGGTACACGGCTCAGATAAACTGCAAGTATAACGTTTGGCACCTTGACAATCCCTAGTAGCCGATATGTATTGCTCATAGGTATTTGTAGTGGTGGATGAAGAGCATAGACTCATGGGAGATGATGGTGTTAGTGATAGATCATCAACCTCAATCTCCGCTACCGCCGCTGTGTCATTATAGCATGGGTGTTTATACTCTTCACTCTCAATACCAAAGGGTCGCTTCCCTCCCTTGTCACTACGAAGACAGTCCCATCTGGCGAAGCTGTTTATTGATTCTCGAGAGAGTAGATGCAAAAGATAGATTGCTAGTGCTGCAATGCTAGCCCGGATGAACTGCCTCCTATTTGTTGACTTTGTTGCTCCTCTTTGAGTGAACGATAGCAGCAACACAATGCAAAAGAGTATCACAACTGACACGAATATGAAGGTGGCGACATCAAGTAGAGCAGCTGTCGTCATTATTACTTGGATAGATTGAGTATCGTAGGTGACTATTATGTGCTGAGGTGTTCGTTTGGTTGTTGTGTATTACCAGTCAGCTACAGTGGCATTTAGTTTATGAGGTATGTATGCTAAAAAGTACCGACCTCTCTCTTCAGATATTAACCTCTGTCTCTCTTCACCCAATGAAAAGTAGGTGTCATTGCACACTCCACACAGTTACATTACAAAACCAAACACACACCCTGCACTAATCTACACACTCATCATACTCACACAACAAAACACCTATCGTCATCTACACACTCATCATACAACAGCACATCTTCATTATTGATTACTTTACAAACAATTACAACCCAAAGCTACCCTAGCATTAACAATGCCAATCAACGGAGAATACACATGGTCGGAAACGACTGATAAGATTGAAATCTCAATTCCACTAAAGGGCGTATCGGTAAAGAAAGTAGACGTCTTCACAACGTCTAAACAAGTAAAAGTGTCCTACTCGCCGTTCCTACTTGATCTAACTCTTTACAACGATATCGATGAAGATCGAAGTAGAGCTGTACTAAAGAATGGTACCCTCAAGATTAGTCTACCAAAGAAGGATGCTGAACATTGGAACCAACTCGAATTCAAAGGTACAAAGCAAGAAATTCAGCAACGACGTGCAGCCGCATTGAAAGAACGGGAGGAGAAAGTCAAACGTCAAGACGAACACCTTGCCTCTAAAAAGGTGGAAGAAGAACGTAGGTTGACACGTCAACATATGGCATTAGAAGAGCGTGAACGACAGAGAATTGATGATATCAAGGCTGCTGAAAAGGAGAAAGCAGAAGAAGCTATGCATAAGACATTCGCGGCAAAGACAAAGGCTAATGAAATTGAGAAGAAGAAGAAGTCGGATGGCGTAGATGATTGTGAAGTGTCTACCAATACAAAGCAAGAGCACCCGCCTCAAGATTGCAGTGATAGCGATGTGGCAGATGAGATCGAGGAAGATGCTCTTCCACCACCACGTACAGCTGTTCAGACTTCCTTTACTCACACTCCACGGCTATTCAAAACTCCCAGCCGCGAGTCTACTGTCAAGCAAGAGAAGGAGTTCATCCTAAAGAACCGTGACAAGAATCTAAAGAAGAATGCATTGTTGAATGATGATGGTATTGATGTTGATCCGGCCTGGTTGAATTCTGTCAACTCAAAGGTTGAGAAGAGCATTGCAAATGCAAGGAAGGATTGAAGTAGTTTGATATAGTAATTATTAACTGTACAGATTTACTTTTAACTTTTACAAACTACTCAGCTGGTGCCAAATAGAAGTGTTGATCAACTTGTGCCTCGTCACATAAATCCATAGTCGGAGTATCTCCGATACCTAATCCGCTTTTGATACATTTTCCACATTGTACTGTTCATTGTAACCAAGTCTTGACTTAATACGACCATTATTGATCTCATAGTCCCAAATCATCTGTGGATTATCAACATTGCACCCCCAAGTCTTCAACTCTTGTCCACTCATATCAGGCCGACCCGCAAAGAGACACCATCCCTTCACTTGATTTGCAAACAAGCCAGAGGCGGCATCATATGTCCAGTACTGACGTACATCTTGAGGATTACAAACTTCCATACTTGTGGGTAGCCCATAGTTGTTCTGGGTTGCATGAGCAGCAACACATAATGTAACATCGTGATTGGTAATGAGCTTCGGCCCAGCTGTAGTGGGAGGTGTAGTAATAAACTCTGTAGGAGACTCAGTCAAAGGAGTTGTGGGGCTTGTCATAGGCGATGGTCCATTGTCAGTACCTGATGAGGATGTTGTTAGTTCAAATTGCTGTTCAGCTTGTGTCTCATCACATAAATCCATAGTAGGAGTATCTCCAATTGATAATCCTGACTTGATGCACTTTCCGTCGTTGTACTGTTCGTTGTATCCTAACCTTGATTTGATCCTTCCATTACTTGTTGCGTCAAAGTCCCAAATCATTTGTGGATTGTTCTCGTCGCACCCCCAAGTCTTGAGCTGTTGTTCAACTAAATCAGGACGGCCTGCAAAGAGACACCATCCCTTCACTTCATTGGTGAACAAGCCAGAGGTGGAATCATATGTCCATTGTTGACGAGGATCATTGATATCACATTCCTCCATATTAGTTGGTAATCCATAGTTACTTTGACTTTCATGAGCAGCGATACACAAGCTGCCAGACTTGATTAAGGTTGGGCCAGGCGAAACAGTTGGGGAGAAAGATGGCTGCTTGGAAGGTGCTTCTGTTGAGCTGTCCGTAGGAGCGGAGGTTGGAGCTTCGGTCGTTGTACAACTTATACCAGATAGATCAGATGATGCATTTGCCTGTAGAACAAGCGATACAACAATCTTCTTCTTGGCATCATCACCACTGAATCTAAATCCTAGACGATCTTGGCCTACACTCTCGTCTGCCTGAACATTACTCTCTTGTCCGTCAACAAGGACTGTCCAACTAAGAACAGTAGCTCTTTCGGTCCATGGACTCAAGACAAGCTCATCTAATGGATTTGACTCTACCGTGATTTGCTTCGTGTGTACATTACTCTCTCCAGAACAGAAGCGTTCCTCTTTAACAAGAACCCAGTCTGTATCAGTAGCACTTGCTGCTCGTATAGGCATTCTCCACTCCATAAACGACCACTCTTGGGGTAGAGCATCAGCTTGAGTAAATGTAGAATTGCCGATAGACACCTTAAAACCACCCACACCCTCGATCAAAGGAATAAGCTTCCCAGCATTGAAGTTACTATACTGATCACCCCAAACAACAAAGTCTGCTTCACGACTCTCGGGGGCAACAGGAATACCCCATTCCATGTTGTTCAGCTTTAGATGACCAAGAGTAGCAGGCACGGCAATGTGCGGTAAATTGTGTCTGAACATTCCCATCAACATGTAATAGTTGGTATCAGGTGTCACGGCAAACTCACTCCAATACTTGTCAGGCACTAAATCGCCGCAGGTCATTGATTCAAGTGTTCCAGGACAAAGAATCTTATCCCAGTCTCTTCGTGCAGTAGATACAAGAGGGATACCATCGGATGGATAGAAGCCATCTGCATTACCCTTCGTCAGCCAGGCCTCACCTAATGTGTGTTAATAGTGGGAGGAAAGGAAGAAGAAAAGATATTAGTATAACAAAAGATACTTTGATACACATCTTATGCATACTTTAACTCACCCATTTCTCGAGCCCATTCGTCAGGAAAGTATGACTCATATGCTTTGCCTATCTGGCCCCAACGATGGATGCCATTTGGACTATTCTCATCACAATCTAACCAACAAGAGCGATTCGCATCCCATCGTTGATTGAGGTACCAATCTAGTCCTCCATATCGTTCCATGTGTTCATTCCATTTTGTAATCTCTGCATCGGGTAGTCCCAAGGCCGAAGCCATTTTACCAAGGCATATGGAAGCATCAAAATTCTCTCCATATACCCCGCCAGCATGTGTGGCTAAGTTGTCAAAGAAGGTATAACTCTGCTGTAAGAACGATTCATCTCCGCTATGCTTATAAATTTGCCATGCTCCACAAGCATGTTGCCAGTGATGATTGCCTCCGAATAGCCCACTATTCCATGCCTGTCCCATGTTGTCTGGAACTTTCCCATCACTTGACATGGCAGTCAAAGGCAACTCACTCCACAGGAGTACATTCCCATATGCCCAAGTAGGTTTGTTAGTTGTCCACGCTCCGACGTTGATTTGCATGATGGCATCCCAATTATGAAGTCCCAAGAAGTTATTTACCGCAGTCTGAGTGTGATGATGAACTTCCTGTCCAGTTCCGACATACTTGTATAACATTAAAAAGATTGACCATAGATAGTAGTACACCTTGACAACATCCTCATCCTCGGCACGAAAGTATGGCACATTGTAATTGAGCAAATGATTCATCTCTTCAGTCTTGGCCTCCTTGTGTTGTACAGGATCGGACAAGACATCCTGAACAGCACCAAGTGCCACGGCATAGTCATCATTCATCGTCCAAGACAGTGTGGTGCCTTCCGAATCAACTGGTAGACGTAATGTATACCGGCATTCACCCGGTTCTAATTCAACTTGACTGTAACTTTGAATAACCCTCGAGCTTGAAAGTACCGTACTCATCCCACTGTACATGAGATCAGCTTCTAATATCACCTCGGGTGCCTCACTAACTTTTGCTAATACTCGTCCACCCTCAACTATATGAATGGCATTATTCAATTCATCATATTCACAAGTTGCATTCTTGGATACACTTCGAAAGTCCGTCAAAGCAAAAGACTTGCCAGTAAACTCAATCTCAAGGGGAATATCCGAGTAAATGATAGTTGACACCACATCATTAGCCGATATAAACTTTTCTTCCCTAAAAGCAACTTGAGCAGGACCAATACTATATTCCATAGTCATCCCATCGGGACGCCAGTATACCTTTTCAGGACTAACATTCTCATATCGTATCTCTTGTTGAATAACTTGTAAATCAAATTGCCGATCAACTTGTGTCTCATCACAAGTATCCATAGTTGGAATGTCGTCAACAGCTAATCCACTTTTGATACACTTTCCATCATTATATTGACCATTATATCCATATCTACTCTTGATTAACTTTGTACTGAACGGTGCTGTTTCAGTTTCATAATCCCAAATAACTTGTGGATTACTTTCATCGCATCCCCATGTCTTTAGCTGTTGACCAATCATATCAGGCCGACCAGCAAAGAGACACCAATTCTTAATAGGATTAATGAATAGACCAGTTGTTGAATTGTAATTCCAATGTTGTCGTTCATCTTCTTCATTACAAAGTTGCATAGATACTGGTAATCCGTAATTTGCTTGAGATTCGTGAGCTGCAATACACAAACTGCCATCATGATTGGTTAATAACGACGGTGTACTATCACTACCCGCATCTAATCCACCAGTATGCTCACCACCGATTACTGTACCCTTTGCAACTTCTACATCTTTATGAAAGTTCCACCCCCAGAAATCTATAATCAAAGCAAAGACATATGAGAGATTATGTGTTGCAAAAGATACACATCATATGTCACATAACTTCTTACCATTACCAACACCTGTATTCTCATATTCAACTATGCCAGTACCTCTACTCCTTAAGTCATTGTAAAATGGATGTATCAAACCAATCGTTTCATCATCAGCATTGCCAGGATTTCCCCATCGACCCTCAGAGATGTAATATGCGTTATTTCCTGATAAGAAGGAATGTTTGATTGATGTTATTTCTTGTTCGAGATAGGTTGTGTAGGATGTTAAAGTAGGTGGAGAACCGAGGTTTAATCCTGATATTGTTTTATTGATTGGAGATGCTGCTGTTGTGGTGGTGATGGCAGTACTTGTCAATAGACCGAGCTGTAACCGCGGCCATTGCAATAACATTTTTGGAGTATCTTTGACCTTTGACTCTATCTGATCTATTTATATGAGTTGAGTACAAATATTATACTTTATGATATTATACTCCCGTTTTATACTAAGATATCATTCGTATCAATTGAGCATAGGATGGCTCTAGATGAGGTGGGCATGCCTATCAAGGCCTCACCCAGCCATCAATCGTTTCATTTGCAATTTGCAATCTTTTGCAATTAGTGATTCAGTTTTCAATGAAAACTCCTTCTTAGGAAGACATCCTTTCATTTTAGCATAGGTAATCAAATCCGTCTATTCCTTTAAAACTATCAAGCATAGGCAGGTGTATACGAGAAACTCCAAGCGACATATGACAATGTCCTTCAACTGCCCACATTTCTAGGAACCGCATAGGCTTTTGACAGTCGTACGATTACTCATTTTATCGACCAATGCGCCCTGGTGATTGTCCGTGAGTAAGTGCTGATCTAAACTCTATCCTTGAATAGTACATGCTGTTTTGCAATGCATCATCACTGTCATTGTCATAAATTTCCACACTAACTCTACCTAACCGCGCTCGACGACGACTATCCATCCTCATCGTTGTCGACTATAAATATAAACATACCATACATCTATCACTACAATGAACTTCTCACTCAAAGCCCTCTTCTCGCTGAAGGCATTATTGGCCACTGCGGCAATCCTTACAACCAATACTTCTGCTGAAGACTCTGACGTCTCTTCTGCCTCTAGTGATGAGGCAAATGCTTTCACTATTGTTCCCGATGATGCTATTTGCTTAAATCAAGGTATGTACTAGGCATACGAGGATATGATTTGATAGCTGTGTATCTATTCGTGTCATATGATACATATCATGTGTTCATATCTTAATCATTTGCAATTGCCGCAATCCGCTCACATCATATGTCTCTCCAAATCTTCCTATCACCAATACACAGAGGATTTCAGTTCTGGTACCAAGATCATAGATACATCTGGCATATACAAACTATGCTCTGATATCACATTCGGACCTAATGGTCCTCAACCGAACGAGGTGCCGTCGGGAACAGCCTTTGATCCTGACCTATCAAACTATGCCGAGAATGAATTTGGGTTAGGATTCTTCACGGCACTAGTCATCGCCACCGATGATGTTACATTATATCTCAATGGTCATACCATTGAACAATCTGCTGGTCATGCTCTCATGCAACGTTTCTTTGCAGTGATTGAGTTGGCCAGCTCTCCCTTTATCCCAGGCGTCGGACCTGCGCAATTTGTTAGTGGCAACGGTACTGCTTATATTGCTGCCAACAATGTTAATATCCTCGGCCCTGGCACTATTGGACGTTCTTCTCATCATGGTAAGTATTGTACTATCGATTGTTTGTCATATCCATGTGTCCATGTATGCTCACATCATTTGCAATATGCTCACATCATATGCACATCATCTCATCTCATCTTCAGGTATCCACGGCAATGAAAACACAAACGTCAAAATTACTGGTGTAACCTTTCAAGACTTCGAGGTAGCTGCTGTGTCTCTAAACAACGTTGATGGATTAGAAATCGTCGAGAATACAATTTCAGGTAACCGCAAGGATGTGCCAGTCGTTGGCTTGTTTAGTGCAGCAAGATTCATTAGACCCTACGCTAAGTATCTCAAGGACATGAACTACACACTCACGGATGAGAACGGCACCGTGTGGAAGACTGCTGAGCAGGCGTATGATGATCTCATTACATCAATCAACAATGTGTATGAGGATGTCATCTACAATGGTGGTTCAATCAGTAGCGATACTCATCCTGTTGAACATCATCTATTTGATAACCCACACCGAGTAGTCGATGGTCCATGCTATGCTCTTCTCGTTCACGGAAAAGGCCCAGCTGTTGGTGGAATGGGAGAAGTCTTTAATGAGATTGATCCAACTACTACATCTAGTAACATTATCATTCAAGATAACATCATCAACGATATCAAGTGTTGGAATAATGAAGTACCGGCCTTGTTTGGTGATTGTGGTCATCATGGATGTATCATAAACGATCCACGAGGTGCTGTCTTCCAGACTGTCAAGACCTTTGATTCGGATGATCCATACCTTTCAGTCAATGAGGCAGGAGAGTATATCGGCAATGTAGTTGCCGACATGCAGCTAATTGTTGCACAAGCGATCTTAGACGGTACTTTATCGGACATGCCAGCCAGACAAATAGGACCGAATAGTATCAACCAAGATCTAATCGATTGGGCTACGAATGGTGGTAGTATGACACCTCAATACGTATGCAATGGAGACTCCATGCATCACGTAGTCAAGGGTATTACCGTTGTTAGAGTTGAAGACACTGAAGGCTTTGATATATCTGGCAACATCATTACCAACATTGAGAACCTTTCTCCTCCTGAATTTGACGACTGTTATGACTTTCATATCGGTGCCTCAATCGAAAATGTCGATGAGCAACAGGGTTGTAATGTCCGTGCCATATCCGTTGCTGCCACTCGAGGATATACAAACAAAGACTCGATCATCAAGAATAACTACATCGGAGATGTGTCTTCAGCTCATGCGGACATGGTTGTTGGTATTGATATTCAGGGTGACAGTCAAGACATCACCCTAAAGTTGAACGAGGTCGACCTCCAAGATACAGACAGCATCGTACTAACTCAAGAGGAGGCTTCAATGCTTGCTAAAACTTTCAAAGCTTTGACGAAGGCTGTTCGTAAAGGAACCAGAAATGTACTCAACTCGGAGAACTTGGAAGAAGCGCAGAACTTGTATGCCGAGAAGACTGCCGGATCCGACGTTGAATACGTCGCTGTCCGTATTCGTGAGAATACTTCTGAGATTAGTCTGACCAATAACAACTTCCTTCAACCAGTGGAGACTCTGAACACGGCTCGTATCAGAGGCCGTGCTAGAAAGCTATCACATGCACCGCATCCTCATGTGAGTGGAGATATTGAGTGGAAAAGTGGTGGTTGTCCGTTTCATGATGACTATGCCAATATTATTGTTGATCCGATTCCCTTTTAATAAGTGGCATGGAGGAGTGATGTTTGTATCGTGATATATGTGCTGCCAGACTATAACTAGTGTAATTTGATTTGAGTGGAGCTATTAATCTTCAAGTACTAAACCGATAAGACATCCATATGATATTAACTCTTCTCCTCACTAACATTATTTTCAGTTGCATCTGCAAGCTCACTTCCGTTTCTTATCGCTGTGATTAATGTATTTCTGGAGGATAGTACGGCATCAACCTCCTTTATTGTTGAAGAAATATTCTTGCATGAAGTTGCAGTATTATCGGCAGTAGCATCTAACATGGCACATTGATGTAGATATCTAGCCCATCGACGATATTGTTCATCTTGATCATTCGTTGAAAATATCTTTTTTATTTTCTTAACTTGCTCATCATCTCTTTTAATATGAGTAGAATTCCATGACGTTGACGCCTGTTGTGGATCAAATGTCTTTAACTTCTTAGAATAACCAAGGTTCTTGGGAGGGAGACAACATGGCATTACAAGTATAGCCGCGGCATCTAACTCCTTGAATAGACTTAAGGCACGTTGACTAAGTGCACCACAGCAGTGCATTGCTAGTACAATCACCTTCTTTCCAGAGTATGAGCTGCCCTTTGATATATGTGATTGTAGTTGAGGTGCTAGGTCACCATCATGTATATCCCTCTGCATATATGAGAAAGAGGAGAGCATACCATTGTCTGTAGGTGTAGTACCGGCATCCACATCATTCTTTACATCAGACATTGTCATCCAATCTACGTCCTCAAAGTGTGGAAGTTCATTTGATGATACAATATCCAACGCCGTAACAGACACCCCAGTCAAGATTGATAGACATAATGCAGCCGTAACACATTGTGCTCCCGAACATAGATCAACAATATGCCAATCATTCCATGACGTTTGTTGTTTTGATTCATCATTTTCAGCAGCAGCTTGACGTAACCTCTTCAACTCACTAACCAATGCCATACTCTCAGTCAATTCTTTACGGAATGATAAACAACAATTAACACGATGTAATGACTTATCATCTAATCGTTCTACAGCCAATGGATGATCATTAAATAATTCTAATACAAGATCATTTGTTTCTATACCTTTAGTAACTTGATCACGTAGGAATGCTAATTTGGAACGTGGACGTAACTTTGTTTTACACTTTGGACAACGTTGGAATGTTTCGGCGGATGATGCTATTTGTTCATATTGACGTAGTTGATTTGCTATATCGTGTTTACCTAGTTCTTCTGCCATATCTGCTGCTGTTTTCCCCTGTGTTGTTAAGAGTATATGAGTGTAAGAAGGTCAAAGGATACGACATCGATAAATGGTATGTATATTCTTAGTATATATGTTGAACTTACCCGTTTGTTCCGTTCCGCCGCTGATTCTTTACCACCATTACCATCCATCAAAAGTAACTCTAATAATAGTTTATTATTCTTTCCACACTTGCCGTTAGCGGCCATCATTAATGGTGTAGAGCCTGAGGAATTCTTGGCAGAGCCTGCAATTGATTTATACTTTTCAATAATGGATTTAGCAGTTGGCCAATCATTCCTTGCTATTGCAATGTGTAATTGCTTGCCGGGTGTTGGAGTATTAGTAGAAGTCATAATATTTGTGCATATGATGTGCATTAACTTTGTGACAAGAAAAGATACCAGTCTAGAGAGGCCGAGATTTATTTTGATATTCAATAATATACTACTACTTTCAGCATTAGTAACATCAACTACTCCTTCACCTATTATCCACAACAATGGACGTGATAGACGATAACCATGAATGAAGACCGACAAGAATATATTTGAGGCGAGATGGAGGAGTAAGTGGATTGGATTATTATCTGCCCGTTGACTCGCCATTTTATACGTACTCTCATAAATCTCCTCTTGTGTTGTCCCTTTGGTGGCACGATGGTTGATGATACGATTGCAACCCAGTGCATCACTATTCAGCGGTTTAAATGCTATATTGATATGTGAACATGGAGAAAAGTAGCGTAATGATCAATGTAGTAGAAGGAGGAGACGATGATGTACCAACAACAACGGTATCCTTTGATCATCAACACAACTCAATTGCAAATAAATGCAGACACAAGAAACCGTTCTTAGTTGCCTCTGTTTTGATAGCTACTGCTGTAATTGCAGTTGCCATATCTCTAGCTACAAGATATTCTAAAGGAGGTATTAGCAGTAGTAGTGGTAGTGCTGGTAGTATATCCGTGGCAACAAGTGAAGATTCCGAATCAATAGTTAGTGCATCACCATTTAACACACTGCTTCCATGGGGAGAAAGTATAGCAAATACTACATTTACAGGCAATACTTCTGGCTTTATAATTGCAAAACCAGACTATTTTAGTTCTCGTCAATCGTTGTCATCTTCTTGCCCCACAGGAAAAGGATTATGGAATTTAAAACTTACAACAGATTGGTATGCATTCGAAACTAAATGGTCATTACATAAGTACAATAATGATGAGAGAATAGCATACGGACCACCCGAATCATACAACTATGAAGATACAACAACCTATACTGGTAATTTATGTCTTCCCATTGGTCAATATTACATACGTTGGTATGATATAAGTTCCGATGGGATATGTTGTACATATGGAGAAGGATCATGGATTGTTACAGTTAATGGAAAGGTAGTATTGAAGAATAATCCAAATGATGATTCTTTTAAGCAAAGAGATTTTCCATTTGAAGTAGTATCATCAGCAAGTGATGATAATGATATCATTACAGGAATGTTCCTTAGAAGAACACTCTTTGAGAATATACAAACATTAGATGGTAGAATCTATGAACTGATAAACCTACCATCAGACTTTGATTATACTCAAATGAATCTTATATCGGGTGAAACATATATAAGTTTACCTCCTGGTACTGTATTACTGTCTGATCAAACTATAGATATGAAGGGCAAGATTCCTAGTATTGTGAAATCTAATATAAGGAGAAGAGGTGGTCGTCATGGTGGTCGTAAGTTGGCAAATTTCCTAGGGAAACAGACCATTTTAGGTGTACGAATTATTGCAAAAGATTCTTCAACCACATCAAACGAGACTGTACTTGGCAATAGTATCTTCGGTAGTGATGATATGAAACTAAACAGTGTGCTAAGTTTAGCTACACAAATCAAAGCATGTAGTTATGATAAGATGAATATAGTTAAGGCATTTGATAGATCGGGAACAAGTCAAAATAGTGGAGATGTTAGTATCCTGAATGGAATGGTAACTGTTCTTATACCACTTGTTAGTACAACACAAGGTGATGCAATCATGAGAAATGCAATAAGCACGGAAATAAATGAAATATTTAAGAATAGTCCCGAGGAACTGGCCGACTACGTCATATACTGCCTACCACCTGGCACGTTCAAGAAGGGCAAAATAGCATATGCCTATATGAATTCCTGGTTGAGTGTATTTAATGATGAATGGTGCACATCTGCATCGTTACTCATGCACGAACTTGGTCATAGCATGAACTTTGGCCATTCGAATGGAGGACAAGAGCCTGGCCCTACCGGATACCCACCTGGAGCATATGGAGATGAGAGTGGTAAGATGGGATATGCCTATCCAAACAAAAAGGGACCAAGGAGCTGCTTCAATGCAGCCAAGAGTTATCAGACCGGCTGGTACAAAGATAAGAGTGTTACAATCAATTCCAGTGGGAACATACCGTGCTTTGATGGTGTCCTTCATGGCATAGCGGACTATCCGATTGCAAATACAGTGCTGTTGAAAGTTCAAACTACGAGTAGTGATTACTTTATCAATTACAATGCTAAGAAGGGTATTAATCAAGGTACACAAGAAGCTGGGGACATGGTTACAGTTGTTAGTCGACCTCGAGGACCAAGAGATAGTTATGCCGAGTCTGACTTAGTTGCCAAGTTAGAATCTGGAGAGGTGTATTCCTTTTCAGATTATACTGTCTCTGTTGGAAAGATTGACATTGGTAAAGGTACAGCCGAGGTCATAATTCTGCCTGCAGGTCAGAATAGTTGCAATATGAAGAAGTGATGAACACATATCATAACAGTAACAGGGAACTTATTTTAAAGCAGAGAAGTACTTTCTTGAAGACCTTAATTCATCGAATAGGTTCTTGATAATGACTATTGAAGGGTTAGAATAGGCAAAGTACTCTTGAGGGGGGAAGATATCTAGTATTTGCTTGACCGTGACATATTACCCCTTGACATGACAAGGTTTAATATTACATAAGCAAGGCATCATCGAATTGATCCATATCAAACGAGCCCAAGTACTTGGTGATACCAAATGGATTGGAGTCGGGAAGTTTGTCTGGCTTGTTAAACTTCTTGACTGTTGGGACCGGGGGTAAACCAGCAACGTGGTACCCAGCTGAACCAACCAACTCAAGGTCCCCATCAAAATGAGACACTGCCCATGATTTGAAAGGAGCAGAGGGTGGATGGGAGTGGGTTGCAAAGACGTCGCCTATTTGGATTGGATGATACATAATAATGTGAGAGCATAAGCATCGACCATAATTATCAAAGAACATACGGCTAAATCAACTTACCCTTGGGCGTCTTAATAATGTTGTGAGCTGATCCACCTTGAGCTTCGGGAGGATCAGTTCCTTGGAACTTGACAGAATCAGGAACCGTGCCCATGATACCAGGAGGTCCAAGAATACCATCTGCACCAACTGTATCGAATTCAGATACCTGACCAGGTCCGATGCTCGTTACCAAGACCTTACTATCATCTGCGGCAAAACAAATACCATGAGCGGCGTCTACTGCCTGCTCACTAATGAAGGAAAGATCATCAGTACGATAAACGGCTAAACGGGGCTTTTCACCCTTCTGAATGGGGAGGTAGAGAAAGCTGCTATCTGAATCAGTGGTACCCACATGAGCATCAAGACCTGCGGCCGCATCACAACTGTTTGTGCCGGGTACACAGTTTTCACCAATATCAATGGGCTCGAAGCGGTCTACTTCGTCAGCTCTGACACAGTTTTCGTCGTCATACATAGCTTTCATATGAGCATCGTCGGCACTAAACCTGATGAGCTGGTTCTGGCAGAGGTTTTTCTTGCCATCAGTAGAGCTACCATCTGAGAAGTTGGTCACGAAGACTTCATTAGCCTTGTTTACCACAACATCTATATAGTAGAAGAGCAAGAGGAGGAGGAAGAAGTAGTTTCAAGTGAGACATGAATAGTTGAAAGTTGAACATACATGGCAAGAGATAGTATACATACCATGTGGTACACAGAACTCATTTGTGATGTCCATGCCATCTGATTCACCGAGGCTTACATACGAGACACTCATATCAGACAACTTAAGGAGAACAACAGAGTTGGTACCAGTACATACATTGGCGTGATACTCCTCGTTGGCCCATGAGTGGAACAGTCCTGAGCACTTGTCTGCATCTAACTCAAGAGCTTGGGGTCCATAGCTCCTGTGGGATCAACAACAACAATACCGTTCAAACCCTATGATATATGATATGAAAAGTAGAAAGATGTATAATGAGTATGAGAGTGAACATAAGATATGTACTTCAATAGATAGGTAGAAAAGAACGTACCAAATCAGCAATAAAGATACAACTGCCACCTGGGGTAGGGAACAACTTGCTTAGGCCAATATTGACATACATTGGGTCAGAATCCTTATTCATTAATGCTTCGGGCAATGCATCATATTTCTTGAGAAGCTTCACGATATCAACATTAGTTACTCCGGCATCGGTACCATCCGCAGGATTAGCTTCACTCATGATAGAGAAGGACCCTGTCTTACGATTAGCTATTGGGGTTGAAGTTGATAATGATCGGTTATATCAGTATCAGAATAGAGTATGGGTAAAGATGAATAGTATGTTATTAATGGTAATGGGATATCATATCATATCAGATGAAAGGATACACTTACTGTGAACGATACACCAGTCAGCATCATCGTCGCCACTACTGCTTCCGCTGCTACTGCTTCCGCTGCTGCTTCCTGAGGCCAAACTTTACTTCAAGGTCACTTGTGAGTTGTGGAGCTGCTCTTTTACATGGAACTCATGGGTGGCAGATAGAGAGTGCCATCTATCTTTCTCTATATATCATATTGTCATGCTCTTGTATGTACATACATGATGAGAATGAGAAGTTTAAGTGAGCAAGGAGAGCGACATCTATCGAAAGAGAGCTGTGGCTCCTTGTGGGCACCATCAGCTAATTAGGTATGAATATGAAGTTCCACCATACATACCTCTATCGTAGTATACTAACATTAAAGTTGAGCTGCCCAATCAAGCACACTCACGGTCAGTTCTCTAGTAGTGGTGGCCCTGCGCTCTAGAGCGAGGTATCCTTTTTTACTTTCCTAAATAGAGTTTCTAATTTTTACTTAATGAAAACTCAAATATGTACTTCATTCAATAGTGTAATAGTTATTGCCTTTTTGCCATTAGTACGATATTAAACAATCAGTTGGATTGCCATATTAGTTATATAATATTATCAATTTTCCCCTTCTTCATTGTGCCGGCGGTTTAACATATCTCGACGATAGTGCTCAGAAAATATCACATAACACAAAATACTAAATTCATTGATCAATGGCACAAAAACTACCAGAACCAGTCAGTTTGCCTTCACCTCCCAACGATGGTATAACATCAATAAAATACTTAGGTTCTTCCGATTTATTGGTATCAACATCATGGGATGGTGCCCTGCGCATTCACAGTACTATTGCAAAGGAGTTAATGGTCACACAGACAATGGATTGTGGTCCGTTACTTTGTATGGCTATCCCTAATGATGATAATACTAGTGGAGGAGAAGGTGGTGGTGATGGTGGTGTACAAGGTGTGATATATACAGGTGGGAGTGATGGTAGTATAAAATCATTTGATATTTCGACATCTACTGTATCAACTATCGGTCAACATTCAGCAGCACCAGAAGAAGATAACAACAGTACACAAAAGGTGGCAGTATCATGTCTATCCTGTATCGGATCCGATTTAGTAGTTAGTGCAGGATGGGATAAGAAATTTCATGTATGGAGTACTAATAATAATGGTAACTCTTCTCCTATTGCAACTCTTGATTTGCCCGGGAAGGCATTTAGTATGGATGTATCAAGTGATGGTACTAAGATAGTTGTTGCAACTAGTGGACGACGTAATGTTTTCATTGACATTCAACGAAATTCTTCTTCAAATACTATTGTTGATAAGGAGAATGCATCAACAGCAGAACCACAAGTTACTGTAACGGTATTAACAGAAAGAGAATCATCATTAAAGTATCAAACTCGATGTATTAAATTCTTTCCTGATATATCAGGTATTGCAGTTGGTAGTATTGAGGGTAGGGTTGCTATTGAATATTTGGATGATATTGGTATTAAGTCTGGTAAGTAGTTTTTTTTGTGAATTATTGTCTATGTTATAGTCTGATATCGTTTCTAAATCCATCAATCACATATCAATAATTAGGCAAGAAGAAGTATGCATTCAAATGTCATCGTATCAATGATACAATCTATCCAGTAAATACAATTGCCTTCCATCCCATCCACGGGACATTTGCCACCGGGGGAGCTGACGGAACAGTCGTTACATGGGATGGAAATAACAAGAAGAAATTATGCAGTATTGCTAAATGTCCAACATCTGTTGCATGTTTGGCATTTAATTATGATGGTAGTCAGGTTGCTATTGCTAGTAGCTATACCTTTGAGGAGGGTGAACGTGACCATCCACGAGAAGAGATATATGTTCGTGATGTGTTGGATAGTGAGGTTAGGCCAAAGGCGAAGAAGTAATGTTTTTAGACTGGGATGTTTTGTTCTGATCTTCAAGAAGCAGTCTTCTTCTACATCTAATCAAATATATCAATGCCTTGTAGCTCTAGCACCTTTGTTATCAAAGATTTAAATATCTAACTATACATAGCTGCCACTCCACACATCTATTACATATCCAACTAGCACCACCACAGATACTCCTCTTATCTCATGGGTATCCTCCTACTTTTTACCGCCTCCTCCTCTTCCTAGCTTGCTCAACCGTCTGTTCATCTTCTCTATCATCTCATCATACGGTTGCAACCCCTTTACTACTCTTCTATTGGTCTTTTCGCGTTGCTTTGCTACACGCTTCGCCTCGGCAGTTGCGATCTTTATCTGGCCACGGGTGAACCCCGCCTCTCTCATTAAGAGATACTGACGATGCATTGGTGGCATGAACAATTCACATCGACTCCTACGGGGTTCCTCGTCAGTTCTATACATTTCATAACTGTCTATGTTATGTTCTTCAGTAGCTGAAGGATCATGTTCCTAAGAGAGGAGTACAAAGAGAGGTGTACAAAGAGAGGTGTGATGAGACTCAATCTATTGGAGAGGGTATCATCAAACAGAAAGATTCTTACCCAATCTAATTGAACAGGTGGCCCGTTGGTCGTCGGTGCATCACCTAATGTAACTGGATAGCTTCGTATTTCCAGACTCCCGAACGATACATTCCTTCTCATCTTGTTCGAGCCAGTCGATTTCATAGAAGAATCAAGATTGTAGAGCGAGTCGGAAGATTCCTTTTTCAGACTAGATCGGAGTGGCTTATCATCATGTCGTCTAGCACGTCGGCGTGTATCATCCTTTACTTTGGAATCCGTAGTTGTTAATGTATGATCCACTAGAGGCATATCATATGTTTCACCCACACATTTATGTGCATCGTCAGGATGCTTTAGCTCATCATTCACTCTTTGGCGTGCACCCTCCTTATCTCTCTTACCCCTTCTTCTAATCTCTTTAGCTTCCTCCTTCTTTTCATTTTGTACACTATTAATACACTTTGCCTCATCCTCTTCTATGGTATGCATATCATTCATTCGAGAAGCCAGAACTGAAAACAAATCAAGTTTATCTTGCGCCTGTGCAGATGATAATGGAGATGATAGAGAAGCCATTGACATGGAACGTCTCATCGTACTACTACCGCCACTTCCAACCTCACTGCCTGATACTTTGGGATGGAATAACCGCGGCTACACTATCCGGACTGACATTATTTGATCTATCACATACTTCTTCTTCCACGGAGCTTGTTGAATCACCAATAAAGAATCCCCCGTCGTCTATATCACCATTAACTTTCTTATCCTCACTAGTAGTTGATAATTGTAATACCTCCAACGCAGTCATCGTTTCACCAAATTGTTTCATATCTTGTATATCGTTCATCTCTAACATCGATACGGAATGTTTCATCTTTGGTTGACTGCTCATCATGGCTGCCGCCGATAATCTATCACCATCATGTTGATATAGCTTAGATGATAACGGTACTCGTTTATGTAATGTGGTGTCAATATCATCGTCAGATGAGGAATTACTTCCTCCATTACTAATTTTTGCAAAGAAAGGTGGCATCATGAATTGGTTTTGGTTATTGCCGATGATGGCGCCGCTACACTGCCAGTATGATCTAGATGTGATCAGATGATGAGGTTCTATATTATGAGTAAAGCTCTAGCAATGGCTCGCCTTCTCAATCCAGGAGAGATCTATCGACATACAAAGCAATGCAACAAACACCTCATACTTATACTCATCCTTTCAAGCATTTTTTCTAGGGAAAGAATGTCTTACCACGATAGAATTAGCAAGCCTTGCGACAGACACAAAGAAGAAAAGATGGCAAGCGATGTCGCAACGCTGTTCTTCAGAGAAGCCTAATAACAAGGCCGTTGTTTAGGAGGTCGAGAGGTCTTGAGGTATTATATAGAGGTCACAAACATACTTCAGTCCTAGATTCTAACTACTATGCTCAATCAATTCAAATACACTAAACGACATAGGCATATCATATGTCATCTCCAACTTCTCAGAGCCCACTCAATCACTTGCCATCATACTCTCAAGTTCAAGTCCGCCTTGGATAGATCCGGGTTTGACATTGCAAATGAGTTATACATTGATCCACCACTTTGCAAACCCGAGAATGACATTACAGAACTCCCAAGCAAGTGATTAGAGGACAAACTTCGATTACGTTCCAATGCGAGCGCTTCCAACTGTAGATTATCCTCATGTTTAAAGCATGCCCAAAACCCAAATGGATGGACACGAAACTCCGACGCCTCCGATGCATCACTATATAGTCGAAGCTCTACAGCCTCATCTAGCCATGACATTATAATCAAGAGTAATGCCAATAACACTAACACGGCTAACATTTCAATTTCATTTTGCATTAGTAACGCAAGGAATCCATAGTCTGCTTCCTTCGGTAGCAGGCACATACGTGCTGTAATGAACACCACACCCAATACACCCACAATTTGTGTACAGTAGGCAATAAGGAACTGCCTTTCATGCTTGGGATTTGTGGGTACACGTCTAATGTGCATGCTCTTAATAAAGGCAATACTAAAGACGGTGGCCGAAAAGCCCCCGCATACTAGATTCTTGGCATCATTTGGCAATGCTTGTGCCGCTGCAAGGAAACTATGCGTTAACAAGTTAAGTCCAGAACCCAAAACGGTTGTAAAGAGTAACAGAGCAAAGGTTCCCCAAGTAAAGAAGAAGCCAGCCGCTCGGTTGTAAAGCAAGGCATGGTCCTGCGGTGATATCGAGTATGTGTCATCCACATACAAGAGCTTAATCATGAATAGGAGGAAGCATGCCAAGAAGAGGAAGGCATACTGATCCCAGCTTGGGTCCCAATAGTTGAAATAGGGAGATGCAACACTAACAATACTTTGTAAATTGAACCCCAGAAGTAGGATGAATAGTACTCCTCGCTTGGAGCATGCCGCTGGATAAAATTGGGAGAAAGATAGTAGTTTTAGCAACCTAATAATGACCCCCAGCACATAAACATGTCATTTACTCACCATGAAAGTCATTCGGCATAAAAGCACGGGGGAGTCTCATGTTCAAAATAATACCCAATAAAAAGATCCAACCCCTCCAGGAACTTTCATTCGTCAAAATGAACATCCCCACAAACCAATTAATCATTTCTAAACAATTCATAACTGTATTAAATATAGCATATCGTTTCACATTATTATTCAATGAGTTGGTATCCTCTCCTTCGTCTTCTTCTTCAGCCGCAGCGAACCAATACCACACCCTTGCATGTAACAAAGCATGTAAAAACGCAACAAACATACCCATGCCCATAATCCTTGTACATCCATCACTATGAAAGTCAGAATATGCTGATAAACTACCGCCCAATAAAGCAAAGCATGCTAATAATGTTTCTAAATGTGATGATATATCGGTAGTATCAAATCGTGTCGAGTACGAGGCTTCCTTATTCCACATTGACCAAAATAGTGCAAAGTAGGCTATTATTGGTAAATCAATTGTTCCGCGATCTTGTATTGCTGCTCCTACTCGTGAGAAGGCAGTTACCGCTAAATAATTAGGAAAGAAAATTGAACATAAGATATGTGCATAAGATATGTACCATCTCACAAACCAATCAAGTCTGCACACAAGAGTATATACTTACTAACAATATCAAGGAACAAATCAGATAAACTAACCGGTGATCGTGGTACCAGCATTGGACCTCCTCCCATGGGTGTACCTTCATTATTGTTATTACCATCGTGATGACCCGCTGTTGAACTATTATCTGTATTATTCTCTGCAGGCGAAGATGTACCATGATTAGAGTTAACCATCATAATACTCGCGGCACCAGGTAGTACATTCGGCCCTCGCCACATACCACCTTCATACCATGCCTTCCTTGCAAATTCTGATGCCTGTATTAATTGCTCAGATTCATTCCGTAATGTCTTTAATTCATCTGCTATCTTAACAAGGTACGAGTACTATTGTATAGAATTAGAATGGCATATGAAGAGTATAAGAATAAAGTGTATAAGATATGAGCATATAAAACGAACACAATCATATCAAAATACCTACCATTTTACGCTTGGCTGCCTTTTCACGTTGTAGTGATGTTTTGAGCTTTGTTACCTCATCGTTAGGAGGTTCATTTA
>Ga0214477_100513_pt1 | contig 26845 bp, 19 predicted proteins | sample M1_20Mar14CPVII9_FD_165058 | JGI IMG/M metagenome (GOLD analysis project Ga0214477, IMG submission 165058) | Marine eukaryotic communities from Monterey Bay, California, United States - M1_20Mar14CPVII9sort6BwellC16 | ecosystem: Environmental > Aquatic > Marine > Unclassified | place: USA...
AGTATGCTTCATCATCATCGATTGAGCAATTCATACATATTGCAATTCTATTCGTCGTCGCCGTTGTCATTGACAAATGTTATTGTTATATTGAACTACCCCACGATTTTACTAATGATATCTCGGCACAAATCCTTTATTGCAATAATGCTCACTATACAAGAGCTCCTAGTAATGACGATCAGCTATATATTCTTCGATGGTGTCAAGAGAGGCTTGGTTGTTAGGATACCACATACAAAGGTGGGGTCGCGGGTATCCTTTTCTAAAATGCTGCTGCTCTCCCTTGCTTCCTCTGCTCTTTCCACAACTCTCCTCTACCCTCACCTACTACAAGTGATCAAGAGCGTAGGATATGGAGTTCTATCATGTGTTTTAAATGTTATGAGTAGTGATCTAGCTAAGGCAAAACATCAATTGAAATTGAATATGCAAAAACTCTCTCTCATTGATTTTCTAGTCTCTGATCTTCTATTGAACTGATTATGTACCCAACACTCAAAGGAGAGCCATATAATACACAACGGCAACACTGTTTATCCTCTATCAGCCAAGTTGAGCAATACCAATCAAGTTGAGCTAATAGTTGAGCCTTCAAGGTCATTTTTAGAGTCATAGGGCTGATTATTCTCTCCTACGACTTTTGCAAATCTTGCAATACTGCCCAACAAAAAGTTAGATCAACTGCGCAATCAATTGTTATCGATGAGTAGGCTAGACCACAACTTAATCATCAATGTAACGATGCCATATATGCATTGTACATAAATAATAGGAGCAAGTAGCCGACAAATCTAGACGAAACCGACGACAATGAGTGACCGGCCACAATTACAAAAACAACCATCAAAATATGAAATACGACAACGTCTCTCATCCATAGATAATGAACTCCGCATTTCCAAAGTTGATCTCTCCCACTTAAATGCATTAACCAATAATAAAGATATAGAATCATCACAATGGAAAGAACGTGTAATAGCAATAGAAAAATCAACAAAGCGTCAAACTAAATTAGAAAGGAAACGACATGGTCGATATTCAACTGGTAACATCTCTTCCTCCTCCCTCCCTTCCTCTAATAGTGGTGGTGTCGGTGGCGGTAGTGATGGTATAGGAACTAGTTTAAAGGATAGACTAGCAACATTTCAAAAAGCAACTAAAGAAACTATTAATTATTATAGTGATGATGAGAGTACTGTTGGGTAAGATTTTTTTATATTGTGTGTCGTCGATATGATGTGCATTTATTTGCAATACATATATCTAACACCGTGCATCTCTCATGCCCCACCCTCTACGCCGCTATACCAACTTTTGTTCTTATACCAACTAACTTATATCATATACACCAATAATCAATATAGACCAAAGAATAAGAAAACAGCAGCACAACTACTCAAAGAACAATATGCAAGGAAACAACGATTGGCAGGTAAGCGTGCCGTTGAGAAACGTATGGCTGCTGCTCCTCAGTCTAATACTATGGGAAATAATGGTGGATTAAATGCATTAAGTAGTCTAGGATTAAGAGATATGGGTATGACCGCTGATGGATGCAAACCAAAGTTAGTTAGGGCGAATAGTGCTGATAGTATCTTTAGTAATGATCAAGATGATAATAATAATCGTCAGCCATTGGTACTAGCTCCTCCTGCCGAGAGAGATAATGAAGGAGAGAGAAGTAGTAAAGGAGGAAAGGGAGGGTTTGACATGGGCGTAGGTAAACCAACATCAACGAAGCGTGTTTCCATGACATCTAAAGTCTCCTCAGCAATAGAAGAGGATGATCAATCAGTATTATCATCAAATTACAATCTATCAATTAAACAACGCACTACCAAATTTGGATTATCAACATCCCACCTAAAAACACAATCCCAACGACTTGATAAACTTCAATCATCCAATCGTAAATCAGGTATTAATAATACTCAAGTTATAGAAAAACGAATGTCAGCTAAAGAAAAGATGTTATATGCTAAACAATTGGCTGAAGAGAAACGATTGGCTGGTATTAAAGAGAAGGAAGGTAGGGGTGAGAAGTTGAGTGCTAAGGAAAAGATGTTGTTGGCTAAATCGATAAAGGATGATAGACGTAAGGCCAAGGTGGTGGAGGGTATAGATCAAAAGAAGGAGGGTATAGATGAGAAGAAGAAGAATGTGGAGAGGGAGGAGAGGGCAAAGAAGAAGGAAGAGGAGGCACAGCAGTTGATTGATGCAATGATGTTAGACATGGATAAGGACGAGGATTCGGATGAATCTGCCGCCGTTACTCCTCCGAGTGATACATCTAATGAGCAGAAGGATACGACTACTTCTACAGCTAAACATTCGGGCACATCTACTCAAGAGAGGAGATTATCAGCAAAAGAAAAGATGTTACAGGCCAAGGCATTGAGGGATAGCAAGAGTATGACCAAACAGCAGGTTGATACACCCTCCACTCCTGTACAGACTGACGAGGCAGTGGTTTGTAAAGGTGATACATCTCCCGAGAAGAAAAGGTTAACAGCCAAGGAGAAGATGATGCAAGCCAAGGCATTACGAGATAGTAAGCGTGTGAAGCAACAGCAGATCGATACGACATCACCTACAGAAGTTGCCGCAGCGGAGGTTGATCAAGTTAGTATGAATTTAGAGAATCGAAGAAGTAGTAGTGATGCAACATCAACTCCTTTTATACCAACACTTTCCATCGACGGGGAATGGGTTAATAATGATGTGAATGAGAAGAAGGGAGTAGCAGACTTTTACCGTCCGACAACATCAAGACGTATGGCCAATAAGGATACAGTGCCCATAGATGATGATCAAGAAGTTAAGACTTCTATTAATAATAAGAAGGAGGATAAGGATACACATGTGGAGTCAGATGAACAGTTAGGTACACCCGAGGAGAAGAAGTTGACGGCCAAGGAGAAGATGTTACAAGCTAAGGCACTTGCAAAGTCTCGCCGTATGTCAAAGAAGCAGGAAGAGGATGCTGCCGCTGATGATACTTCCCCATTAGCTCCTGTATTGGAAAATGCATCTGATAGTTTGAACGAGAAGGAGGTTATTGTTACTTCGTCTACCAAGAAGGATAATATTACCACTGCTAATAATGATACCGAAAAGAAGTTGACGGCCAAGGAGATGATGTTACAAGCTAAGGCAATTAGTGATTCCAAACGTGTGACCAAGGATACAACCATGACTGCTGCGAATCATCAAGTTACAATTAGTAGTGGAGGTGCGGCTTCCGCTACTCCTGTTACATCAGCTAATCAGCTATTAGGTACATCGAATAGTACTGTTAAGTCCGACAACAAGACGAACATGTCAATGGTAAAAGATACAACATTTAAGGATACTGCGGACCAAGCTTCTTCTGACAAGGATGCATCTGATGAGCCTCCTACTCCTACAAAGTCAGTAGTTTACAATCCATATGATAAGTCTACATGGCACTTGAAGAAGAAGAAATCATCTACTAATGAGAAGACTGTGTCCAATGATCAAGTTACGGCGGCGGTGGATCAAGTTGCTGCTGCTACCTCGACCGATGAGCAGAAGGGCGGGTATACCCACAATCAATAATGTTCGGGAGCAAGATCAAGTAGTAGTACCATCATCTACTACCAAATCAAAGTCTTCCGACGTTGAATCTACAACTGCTACACCTCCTGTTGAGAAGCCACCCCCAAAACCGGTAGTTTACAATCCATATGATAAGTCTACATGGCATTTAAAGAAGCAGCAACGAAAGAGTATTGATACGGATAAGAAGTTGATGCCTGATGTTAGTAGTAAGGCAGTAGAATCTCCTGTCACAGTATCTGATGATAAGGTATCAACCAAGTTGTTGGAATCATCAGCGGATGAAGTCATTAGCGTTACACCTCAAAAGGCTGATGACGTGGATCAAGTAGCCTTAACTTCTTCCGTTAATGATAATGATACAACCCACTCATCTCCTCCAAAACCAATGGTTTATAATCCATATGATATGTCCACTTGGCATTTGAAGAAGTCTAAGGCTAATAATAATGACAAGGTTGATGAATCGCCAGCTACAGTTGTGGCGAAGAAAGAGAAGTTAGTCGGGGAGAAGAGCATACTCGATACTAAATCAAAGGATACATCTTCCAACGTGGTTCAAGAAGTTACATCATCTACTACTAATAACGGTACTACCGAAGAGAAGATTGCCAAGCCACCAGCCGATACTACAACCCCAAGTTCAAGTCAACAGAAGAAGATGACAGCAAAGGAGAAGATGTTACAATCTAAGGCATTAGCACATTCTAAACGATTAGAGAAACTAGCTCAAGAAAAGAAACGACAAGAGGCCATAGATGAGGCTTGGTTGGCTGATCAGAGTATGAGTAGTAGTGCCACTAATGATGAACATGCCGGGCTAGTGACTCCTGTCTATACCGCACAAACCGTCAAGGCCACTGCTAAATCTGATACCTCGAAACGATCTGTAGATCAAGTTACATCACCATCATCTACTGAGCAGAAGAAGGATGTGTCATCTAGTAATGAAAAGATTGTAGACTCACTTGGTAAGATGATGAGTGCTAAGGAGATGAGTATGCATGCCAAATCAATTGCTCAAACTGTATCAAAGGTTGACAGTCCTCGTCCAGTATCAGAATTCAAGAAGCTATTTGGTAGTGGAGCTGTGTCTCAAGAAACGGTAGAGCAAATCAAGGCCGAAGCTATCAAGGTTGAAAAGCAACGTCAACTTTCCCAAGAGAAGACCTTATCGAGTTTAGAGAAGGATAGGCATGCTCAAACAACGGATAAGTCGAATGATACTGCCGGAGATACTCTTGTGGACACCCTTTTGGTTACATCCTCTATGACAAAGGCTGAATCATCTTTGTCTACTGATAATGATAAGGCCGAGAAGAGGAGATTGGCCAAGGAAAAGATGTTGCAAGCCAAGGCATTGACTCAATCGAAACGATTAGAAAGACAGGCAGCATTAGATGCAAGAGCGAATAGACTTGCTGACTTGGAGAAGAAGTCTACTAATAATCAGAGATCTACTTCTGGTTCATCATCTACTAACGAGTTATATCAGACAAAGAAGAAGATTGTTAGTGGTGATAGAGTTGTGGCGCCAGTAAAGGAGACAGACGCTAGTCGAACATCAGTTTCAACTTCGGTAGTTCAAGCTACTTGTTTAGAAAGAGTCAAGGCTGAGGCTATTGCGGCAGAGAAGGCAAGACAAGGAGCTTTAGACGCAGCTTGGTTGGCAGATCAGAGTATGACTAGTAGAGAAGGGTCGTTGGCTAACCTCGATGCATCACACAGGAGTACATCTTCTACTGATTATAACATGATCGAAGAATCGTCATTTGTTAGTTTCACCAAAAAAGAGTTGATTGCTCGTGAGAAGATGATGCAGGCTATGGCAAGGGCATCACAGTCTAAGCGATCAAGAATCTCAAAACGATTAGAGAAACTAACTGATGGTACAAATGGGAAGGAAGATAACGCTAGTTTAAATGATGATGCCAATAGAGAGGTACCAGAGTAAGTATTTGTATACGTCATGATCATATCATGTGTGCATATCATATGTCTCTTTTATTTTGAGTTTATCTCTAACATTTCATCATACCTCTTTTGAATCGAATAGTAAACAAACCAATAAGATAGCAGCAATTACAACTGCTACTGATGAACAGAAGAAGGACGTAACCACTATCAGAACAGCCGAGGAGGCAATTAAGTCCAATGCTTTGTCCGAAAAGAAGATGACAGCCAAAGAAAAGATGAAACAGGCCAAGGCACTAACACAATCCAAACGGTTGAAGAAAGTAGCTGAGGAGAATAAGCGTCAAGAGGCCATAGATGAGGCTCGGTTAGCTGAGCAAGAAGGATTGGCCACCAAGGAATCAGAGAATGTCAGCAAGTCTAGAAAGGAATCAAAGAACGTCAGCGAGCCAAAGAAGACTGCAGAGGTAGAAAAGAATTCTAACAAAGAGAGGAGTGTCAAGGTTCAGGGTCAAGTAGCTCCTGTCATTACAATTACGACTTCTGATGTACAGGATAGTGCATTTACATCCAAGTTCAAGAAGGAGATAGTGAATGAGGCAGCCATTGAGAAGCCAAAGATGCCAAAGACATTTGCACAATCCAAGCACTTGTCAAAGGGTGAAGTAGTTAAGGAGAAGATAGTTGAATCATCACCTAAGGCAAAGAGCACCACCGGTACTGTACAATCTCCTACCACTACTTCTTCGCCCAATGAAAAGAAGTCTAATCGTGAAATGAAGTTGACAGCCAAGGAGCGTATGGTGGCAGCTAAAGCTCGAGCACAACAGAAACGACTAGCTGCTCAATTAGAGCGTGAACGATTGGAGAAGGTCAAGGAAACAGAGGCAAAGAAGAAGAAGTCTCAAGCAAAGAAACTTGCAGAGGAGAAGACTGAGGCCGAGAAGAAACGTCAAGCAGCAGCTTTAGATGCAGCGTGGTTATCAGAACAGTTAGAAGAGGCAGAAGATGAGGAATTAGAGGAGCGGCTTGAGCTAGAACAAAAGAGTAGAGCGGCTGCTAAAGCTGCATACCGCCGTAGGAGTGCACATGGCTCGTCCAATATCAGTGATGGAGAGGATAACATGATTGAAAATAGTAGTAGTATGCCGTCTAGTGGTGGCTTGGGCTCATTAGGATTGCTCAGTGCTCTGCCATCTTCAAAAAAGAAGGTATCGAAATGCCTACGATCAGTTACTGAGAATGAAGATGATGATGCTTCTGTGTTTACTACCAAGACACTTCAAACTTTGCAATCTCAACATACTAATGCCGCCAAGTCAGTATCTTCTCGTTCGTACTACTCACGAGTACATGATGAAGCAAGTATAGCAGGTAAGGTCAAAGCCCGAGCCAAGTTAGAAAAGAAGACACAACCGTCCAAGAATCCACAAATACTCAAGACATATAAACAATGGGAGATATATCATTTGGAAAATGGACGTTTATATTCTACTATCGAGGGTGAATTATGGTCACAAAAGTGTTACAAGAACAATCCAAATGGTATCGTTTCACGGCCTGTACTACCGCCCGATGATAGAATCGCTGCAGTTAAAGCATTCCTAAAGCTCGTGGATTAGGAAGAGATGATATAAAGTATTAGACTGTTTTATGATTGATTTTGTAGAGTCATGTCATGTCATGATCATGGAGGGGATTAGAGAGAGTTATTTGTAGAGTTTGTAGACCATCAAGATGACTTAGTGTAAATAGAATAGATAGGAGAGTTTGAATACATGACACAATACAATATCTATTCTTTATTGGACTATCTCAAACAACACACCTCCTCCTCTACTATGCAGCACGGGACACCTTGATATTTTTTGTAGATGGCTCGTCGGTAGATGATGATTCGTCTTCCCTAGCCTTCCTCTTCTTGCTATTGCTCAACATATCAGCTGAATGACGTCTTTCAATTTCAACAATCTGTTTGAAGCTCGTCTTTGGCATCTCTAGTTTCTCCTTCTCCTCCTCTTTTACCTTCTTCTTCGAGTTCGAGGATACTGCCGAGTAGATATTAGATGTCTCACATATCGTAGCCAAACTCTTCATCTGTTGCTGTTGATATTGCAATTCACTATACATCTGACGTAACTGTACTTGGTATTGCATCTGCTGTACTTCTAATTCAAGACGTTGCATTGTTTGTTGGCGTTCTTCTTGTGTCATCGTATCAAATGGATGAACACTCGTCGATGTTGATGGTTGACCAATACCGTGTGTCTGAGGTAGCTGCTGGGCATCAGTGTTGATGGATAGAGGTATGCTGCATGTGTTGTTCATATAGTTCGGGGGGTTGATATTCATCATATGGTGTGGGCTGTAGGATGATGTAGCTGTTGCATACATCATCGATGTTGATGTTGATGAGAGGTGATTATTGATATCGATCGATGATGATGATGATGCCGCCGCCGTCGTCGACCGAGAGATATCGTCGGAGCTATCCAATGAAGATTGCTTGCTAGGAGATGAGGAAGTTGCGTTTGCTTTGTTATCTGGATTATTGCCATTCATATATCACGAGAGAGAGGAGATAGAGACGATGATGATGGCGAGAGACGACGAAGATGGATTAATGGACGATAGCAAAGGCAAGATATATCTACAACAAAGAGTAAGTAGTGGCGGCGTCGGCAGCAATACATAGGAGGCGGCAGTAAACGATATTACCAAACCCATCTTCCTATTGTTGTCCTTCCATTATATTCGACGGCTTTGGGCCAAGATGTCGTCATATCAAAATGGGTTTGGAGTGAGACTGAGTGAGACACATCAGTTTTTTTTTTGCAAAAGAAGTGTGTCCAAGACCAAAATTTTTCTCGCTCTATGTCTCATCGTGAATGGCTGTCTCTATTACCAAGATGTATACATATAACTCAAGATTGGCTAACCCTGAGCAGAGGGCTTAAACTATATGGACACGATTGATTGAATGTGTATACTTTATATCTAAAGTGGCTGCAAAGAGTAGGAGAAACTAGGATACCGAACAACATCAAATACGGGTTTGGATTCTCTAATGATCTCGGATGATGATGATGAGGTAAAGATCCATCCCTGGATACAAAGTTGAATCTATGATTGTGCTTTTATGTAATGAGTTACATTATCTACTCCTATGACTACTTCTATTCTTCACTACGCTTGTAGTATCCTATCCTATTCTCTATCTCCCAGTCCACATACTTATTCATCCATCGTATGAATTCAGATGGTAGTGGTTTGTGTTTAGTGATCTTCTTTGGAGCAAGATGACGATGAGCTTTACCCATTGTTGCATTGCACTTGGCCTTTAGACCCGTAGCTTCTTCTACACTCTTGAGTAACGATGCTGTGCCGTTCATATTCAAGTCTTCAAACCTAAATGGAAGGAATGCTCGTGTACCTCTAAAGTTGGCAACTGACAAGTGATTGATAATCTTGGCCCGTCTAAGATCCAATATACTTGGATATGCTCGTCCACTGCCATCATGTAGATTCTCATATTTAGTATTGGCAAGTCCGTTTATGATTTGAGAGTCCTTTTCTGAGCAGGGTTTTATCTCGTCATATCTATATCGATCAAGACAAGTAACATTTGCAATACTTTTGTTTTCTCTAATGAATTGATCTGCCTTGCCTCTCTTTCCAACCCACGGTTTTGTGACAAACTGCTTCCAACCTAATGGTTTTGTCAATTTCTTAACCTTGACACCTGGCTTATACGGTTTGATCCATTTTAGATGATAAGGTGAGTGATGCGGCTCGACTCTCATCGCTTCTATCCAGTCAAAAGGATCACGAAACAATATGATAACTACTGCGGATTGCTCATGTACTAGCTCTATATCATCTTCTTGGAACCAGTGTTTGTATCTTTTGTAATGATTGTCCACTTTGATATCGAAACAGCTTGTCAGATAATCTGTTATCCAATTTGTGCCAGAATGACGTTCTCCGAGTAGTATAATCTTTTCCACAGGCTTGTTATTTGTAGTGAGTGGTAATGATGACGCCTCATCTTCATCTACTGCAATTGGTACTTCTTCTACTTCAACATTACCACCTCCGACACCTCTTCTTGAATAGCCAATCTTACTCTCTACTTCCCAATCCACATATTGATCCATCCACTTGACATAATCATCTGATAAATCACCATGCTTTGTAATGACTGTAGTTTGATGACCAGAAATCTTTGTTCCAGGTGAGTTGCCCTTGGTTGCATTACACTTTGCCTTTAGACCGGTAGTCTCCTCAATGTTGTTTAACAATTCAGATGTTCCTTGGGCTTTCATTTCTTCAAAGCGATATGGGAAGAAGGCTTTCGTACCCCGAAAGTTGGCAACTGATAAGTGATTCAATATCTTGGCACGTCGTAAGTCAATGATACTTGGATATGCTCGTCCACTACCGTCGTGCTGATTCTCATACTTATACATTCCCAATCCTGGCACTTCGGGCAAGGCATCCTCTTCGGAACATGGTGCAACATATACCCACTTATAATCATCTGTACAATTAGCATGCATTGGATAGCCTAATACAGTTTTCTGGATAACTCTATCAGCCTTCCCTCTCCGTCCAATCCACGGCTTGGTAACAAATTCATGCCATGGTAATGGTGTTGCACCTTGTTGTCTCCATCCTCTTGTGTAATTGATTGGTAGGCCATGCCAGTCGACATGATCAAGTGAATGATGAGGTTCTATGCATATGGATGTATAATAATGTACATTAGTTGTGCATTTGAATATATAACATATCATACATCAATTGCACATACCAATACGCATAGCTTCCACCCAATCATGCGGATCTCTAAACATGGCAACAACCTAACAATAGTAAAATTAGATTAGAAACATATATATACACTCAGACCACATAATATCTCAACACATATATAACTTACCACAGTAGAATTCTCAGGAACAAGCTCAATATCATCCTCTTGGAACCAATGTTTGCTTCTCTTATAATCATTTGACACCTATTATATGTATATAAGACAAATGTATATGTTAATAGCGTGTAAATTGCAATAGCAAAAAAAGTGACACATGATAAGCACAATCCCACAATAACCACTAACACACCAAGAACGTACCTTAATATCATCACCGAAACAATCAACTAAATAATCAGTAATCCAGTTCGTACCCGAATGTCTTTCACCTAATAATATTACTTGTTGTATCGTTGGACTAATACTTTTCTTTTCAACATCAGATGAACCATCATTAATAACTGACTGCTGCTGCTTGCCAAGCCGTGCCCCAACAACACTACTGCTACTGCCACTATTGATAATATCAAATATGGTTTCTCTATATAGAATACTACCAACTATACATAATAATGATATACCAATCAATTTGATACGAAATGATACGATGCACCATAAATTATTAGATGCACCATAATTTTGAATTTTCGTTTTGTGTAGCAAATTGTTACTTTGAGCTATTTGTAATTTCATATTCACGAGAAGAATCTATCTTGACATTATAGTGATGGTATTCTTGTGTATTGTAGTTAATTAGAGATGCCGTAGAGGAGTAAGTAGGAGTTATTTGCAATTCTATCCATGTTGCAATGGGCTGCAATTAATTTTTATGAGAGTTGGCAGTGGTACCTATGTATGAGTTAGTTTAGCTACTTAACATACATTAGAACAATGGGTTGTTCATTGTTCTTCTTATTAAACATTATAGTTCTTGGATTTATTTGATACATCTGTGCAGGCATTTACTCTTCTTTCATTCATTCATCTGTTCATTCTGTGCATATACTATCCCCACATTCAATAATAATAATAATCCCACCCTCTCTTCATACCACTGTAGCAGCACGAGTAGCCTTGACCAAAACTCCATCTAATGGCCTAGATAGAAACGCTTCGGGTTTCCACTTACTGCCACAATCTTCATTGACCAATTCATAGTCTTCTACACGACGTGCTAGAATGGATAACATCACTTTCATCTCTGCCCAAGCAAGCCTCTCTCCAATACATCGGCGTCTTCCATCTCCAAACGGCATCCATTCACCTGGCTTTGTAGATTCATCAAGCCACCGCTCAGGCACAAAGCCCTTCTCGATATCCATATGACTACCATCCTCTTTGTATACTGCTGGGTCCTCCCAATGAGTGTTTTTGATATTGAGCATTGCTATCCAATTCTTTGGTATCCTCTTTCCGTCTACTACCATGTTTGAGTCCGAGACTTGTCGAAACTCCATTCCTTCGAGGGGTTTGATACGTAATGCCTCCCTAATGACGGCATCTAAATATACACAATCATCGATACTCTGCCTTGTTGATTCTTCACCATGCTTTGCAACAATCTCACGTTGCTCAGCCTTGACCTTTTCCCATTCATTCTTATTTAAAGCTAACATCAACGATGTTGTTGTTAGTGTCGAGGAAGATGTTTCACTCCCCGCCAAGATTAGAATCAAGGCATTATCAATCACTTGTTTCTGTGTCATCCGCTCACCCGTCTCTTCATCAGTAGCAAAGTATAACTTACTCAATGTCGAATTATCTGGACCATCTCTATCCAACTTTTGTAACTTGTCCTCTACCTTTGATTCTAAATACATACGTGCCTTACCAACCTTGGTATATGTTAACAAGCCGGGGATACGGAATGGTAAGAGTAAAAATGAACTACCCATTCCACCGATCCAATCTTGTACTGCTTTATGAAAAGCCGGTATCTCCTCTTCCTTTAGATCTAATCCTAAGATTTGTTTCCATGCCAAATCTAATGTGTAATCCGTGAATATCCTTTCCATCTCAACTTCCTTACCATCTTTAGTTTGTTGTAATAATTGATCAACTTGATAATTAGCCGCCTCTTGAATAGAAGGTAAGGCATCATTAATAGCCGCGGGTGTCATGGCAGAACCCGCCAAACGTCGTAACATACCGTGTGTACTAGACTTATTTTCATACAATACCGACTTATCACCCAACAAGTCACCCAAGTTGGCATCACCAACCATGAACATGTTAACTCCGTCTTCTTTAAATTCCTTTTTCAATGCTGATTTGACATTCTTCATACCTGTAATACTAACTATTGGCATACCAAAAGTGTATGATTTGAAGATTTTAGATGTATTTGCCATTTTACGTGATAATTTGTGTACCTTTGCCATGTATCCATAATCTTTGGTACCGCTACGGAAGGTATGAGGTATATGATATTTTGAGCACATATCATTGTGAGCATTAATAGAAAAGTGTGCATATCATGTGAGCAAAAAGTTGAGCATATCATATGCACAAAAACGAAAATCATAACACAAACTATATACCACGACGAGACGACGTACCTAAATAAATCATAACCAATAAATGGACAACCAAAACTACCAGGTGGTAATGGATATTCATCACTACTATCACTACTACTACTAACATGTGTACCTGGCCATAATAAACTGCTCTTCTTTTTACTTGCAATTATAAATGTTGTAACAGTTGTTAAGAGTAATAGTAATAGTTTAGCTTGACGTCGTAGCGGAGTTGTAGGTAATATTGATGATAGTGTAGTGGATATTGTACCTATTGAACTACTTGCATAGTTACCGATACTGATATGAAGTGCAGAAGATGTCGATTGCTTCTTGAGAGTTGCAATTTGAGGCTGAGATTTTTGATGATTGATATTACTTGTTTGTTGTGCAAAATTTGACGGCACAAAGGCCGATGATATTTGTAGGCATACTGCCAACAGTACGAGTAGATAACACGGTGATCTCTTCATGATATTATAAGCTCTTAGGTGTGATTGAGGCGTATTAGCCGTGCATAAGTTGAGCCGTGATATAGGAGCAAACCCTCTTTATGTCTTAAATTTAGCAAAAAGGATACCGTATCCTCGCTCATAAAGGATACCTAAAGCAAGAACTGTTTATCAAGTGTCAAGATAGGCCATGTTTATCTCCAATCAAGACACTTTAGAGCCTATCTATTCTATTGTGGTTATCAGCTTCATCCATAAAATACAAACTCAAACAACTGTCAATTGAAAACACTTCTCTCACTTCTCTTATCGTATCTTAGTATCACACATCACATTATCATTGTAGTCGTCGTCGTCATCTTAGCATATCAAACAAACATGAAAGTCCTAGCTTTGGTTCTAGCCTGTGCCCTTACTCTTAAATCTTTGGTTTCTGGTTGTCAGCAGATAGGTTGGAATTGTAACGCCAATGAGCGTTGCTGCGGAGAGGACACAGGCCAAACTGAATGCTATTTTGGGGCGTGTAGGGAGGTCCGGACCTGTCAGCCTTATGACTACCCCTGTGGTGGTTTCAATCCTATTCCGAATTGCTGTGATGGACTTGTTTGCATTGATAGTGGGCAGGGATATCTTGGCTGCTATCCAAATCAAGCCAAGGCTTCGACTCACCTTCGTGGTGCAATCGAAGATTAAGTTCGTAACTGAAGATAGTGATACATGTAAGGCAGAAGGAACAAGCTGTGGACGTTCCTGGGAGAATTGCTGCCCTGAGCTTGACTGTGTTGAGAGTCTTAATGGTGGTAAACTTTGTCATGATTGCTCGAACTACCCAATTGCAGCTTGTAATGTAATATAAAATAATCTGTTGATGATCATATATACCAAATAACTCTCAATATCAGTCGTCAGTTTCATCATTCGTACCAAGAACATCTTCTTCATCTTCGTCTTCCTCATCTGTACTATTGTCATCATACAACTCAGTGGAAGACGTTGTGAGAAAGGTGGCCCTCTTTGCTGTGGTGACCTTGGCTGCTCTCGAGATCCTAATAGCGGAAGACGAAATATATGCCAACAGCCAGGTCGTCCACCGAAAATGGGAGCTTGATGATCTTGCTTAACGAACTTGTCAGGTACCAATGCGGCTCTTCCATACTGCCATTCCTACCCGCTTTGTGTATATGAAGTAAACTAATGTTCTGCCAATAGATGATCTTTTGTTGAGCACAATGCAGTTCCAATCCAATCTCATTCGTCTACTACTAATACTTTAATCTGAATCTGATATTAAGATAGAAGATTGTGGAGGTATCATATCCTCAGGTACTCCCTGTCGTCTCAATTCTGCTCTTGTATCACTTACATATCGTTGATACAATTCTTGTTGTTGTGGAGATACTACCGATAAACTATCTCTTCTCATTCTATCATTCATTTCAGGATGCCATACATCCACAATGAGTACTATTCGTCGTTCTATACCTGGATGCCATACTTCATGAACATAGGAATCGTCAATAACTAAACATTTACCCTCTATCCATGATTTTGTTTCATTACCCACTCGTATTCTTGGTCTGCCGTCTGGTATTGCAACACCAAGATGGATACGTAATCGAGCATTGGTTTGACCAGTATGTGGTCGTACGATTGTTCCAGGTTGCATTAATGATACTTTAGTACCACCCAATACCATATTTGTTGCATCTTTTAATTCGAGTATAATCTTTAATGTTTTGGGGAGTAGTTGAATAGCCGGTATATTGACCTTGCCATGTGCTAATATATTGAATTCCTTCCATTCTCCCGCGGTATGTAATCCCTCATGATCTAATGCTGCCACTTTTCGTAATATGCCTGACTTATCAGCTGACATTATCTCGTCTCGTATAATTTCAAAGTTGTCTTCTAAATGATGTACTGCTTTACTTACTATTGACTTATTATGATATGGTGCAAATGATATATCACGTATTAACTTTTGTGGTAATTGTAATGGATGATTGATTAATTTCAAGTTGGTTGCTATACGTCCAATCTTTGCTACTTGAGATACTGCCTCGTTGTATCTAGTTTCAGGTGATGATGTTGATGTTGATATATTGTCTTCTTTTAATAACAGTTTGAGTTTGATATTACAAACATTCACCGCGGCAGTAGTTGCTATATAATCTCGATTGATGGGTAACATGCTAATCTCTGTCATGAATGATTTGTACCATCCATTCACACATTCATGTGATATCTGTTCAACTTTGCATTCTAATGCAGCTAATGTATGATATAGTGATGATTGTTCATGTATATTTAGTTCGTTTGATCTACTTGATACTTGACGTAGTATATCGAGTGCTTTACTATCTTGACCTTGTTGATTGGCAATCAATCCAATCTCAAGCGAGGCACCAATATGGGTAGGTTGTATCGTTTGTAATGCTTGTATCATCTCGTATGCCTCATCAAGTTTGTTCACTGCATGTGCATATTGAATAGCTGCATAGATCAAATCAACATCTCCATTGCTAGATTGTATAGATTGATGTGCTTCTATAAAGACTTGCTTTCCTATACCCATGACCATTGTTGACACTTGTTGCATAAACATGCCCAATTCTTGTTTCTTACTACTCATATCATCTCTTTTGCTATTCATATCATCTTCTTCTTCTAACTGGTTTGATTGTTCTAACTTGTTTGATTCAAACTCGGCCAACATCATTGCTGATTTGAAATAGTATAAAGCAGTTGATGGACGTTTCATTTGTAGTAATGTCATTCCATGCATGTAATGTATCATTTTCATCTGTTTCCATTCATAATGTATTCGTGCAATTGTGTAGATTTGAGTAAAGAGAGATATTGCATTCTGGAAGATGCGCGTTTTATATTATATTAAGATGAAAGAGAGATGACAGTAACTTCTGTTAGTACATGTGGTTTTGCAAAGGCAATCTTGCTTGTCAATAAAGTCAAATGAAGTTCGAATGATGATGTCAGCAATATTACCAAGACTTCATATTGAACACTTGAATTCATATGATAAAACAATATACAAACTCGGACTTTCCTGCCAATCTTGTGATTGTGTTGCTTTCATTGCTTGTTCGAATAGATTTTGTAGATGGTTCTCGTCGTCTACATTGTCACTGCCACTAGTATCTTCATCGTATGATGTATCATCGTTCAGGCAGTGTCCATCCGATAATGAAGAACAGTAACCATCTCCTACTTCTTCATTTGCATTTGTTTGGATACCACCACTGACCGGAGGATAAAGGAGCGCCATCAACACTATCAACAACGCTGCTGCAATTGTAACTTTCAATCTGATAGAAATATATAACATCTTCTTCAGTTTCATGTATTAGATTCTTTCCTGCACAGCGCTATTCGATGTATAGTTTGTGAGAAGAGATAGATTTTAGCAATTTTTGTGCGGATGTGCAACTTTTGTATGACATAAAGTATCGAATATCCACACAACCGTCCTGAATCTCCAATGATCAATAAAGGGTTAAAATATAGATGTATTGACCATACTGGCGGTATACGAAATGCTTTATTGACGTTTTTAGAGTAGTATAATTAGATGGTTAGTTTTTTTTGTAATTTTGTGTTGTGCAACTTTTTTGTGTTGTAAAGTATCAAATATCCACTCCAGCGCAACCAAACCTATATCAATCGAAAGATTAGTAAAATATAAGATATATTGACTATACTGGTGGTACACAAATGTTCTATTGACGCCTTAGTTGCAGTTATAGGTATGGACAGAAGAGATTGTACTATGATATATAGATATCACTTTTCTAACGCTCTCTTGTTGGTGGGTGGCAATTGTGGTCTCTCGCTAGAGTATCAATATATTGAGGTACACTAAAGAGCGAGAGTGTTTTATATTTTACAGTTTTATATTGTATCAATATTATGACGGACGTAATAACAGCGGTAGTAGATGTCGGTACGCCGCCTACACAAGTTAGGAATAATAATCAATGGATAAAAACGGAGGTTCGTTTTCATCAATTTGCCAGCTTGAGTAATGATGGTAACGCTGCATCTGCCTTTTTTAATTGTATGGGACGTCGATGGAAGTTGACATTGTGGCCATACGGTTATAATGATACAGAAGAGGGAATGGTTTCTCTGTATATTTGTCACCATGGCAACCAAAGCATTAATAATGCTGGTGAACTGACGCTGCTAGTCGCCCTCAAAAGTATTGATTTTGGATTCACTGTCAAGGATTCAGATGAAAAAGAAGTGGTTAACACGGTCGCTGGATACGATCTATCCACCGTAAATGGTACAGACAGTTTCACTCTCCGTGAGACTTTATTAGGTGCACTTAACAGTGAAGGAACATTAACAATTGAAGTTAGAATGAGAGATCGATCAATCATATCAAAACAACTGCCCAAGAACAAAACAAAACCATTCGTACCAAATAATCCTCTATCTAAAAACATCCTCCAAAAGTTTATGCATGAAGAATCTGCAGATGTAATCTTTGAAGTAGGTACTGAAAATGATAATGATGGTGAAAGAAGTAGCAGCAGAAAGAGGACAAAGACTTCTACATCTATTTTTGTTCATCGTTTTATTCTTCAAGACATACCAACATTGGCAGAATTATGCAAGGCATCAGTTGAGGGGAATGTTACTACAGTATTAATTAATGATGTCAAACCGGAGATATTTAAGCACATGATATATTATTGTTACGGTGGTAAATTATCGGATGAGGAACTAAAGAATAATGCCAAGGACCTCATTAACGCCTGTAATAAGTATGGGGTAGTGAATTTAAAGTTAGAAGCGGAGGCATATTATGTCAAAGTAATCGAAATCACTGTCGAGAATATGATGGATAATCTACTCTATTCTGAATCTATGAATTGTGCATTACTCAAGGAGGCAGTGATTGACTTTGTCGTGGAGAATGGGAAGGATGTGCTAGAGAAAGTATCGCTAAAGGATGTTCCAGGAAGTGTGTTTGCTGATCTTCTAACGGCTGTGACACGTGACAAGGAGGAGAAGAATTCTGATACAGAGAAAAGTAGCGGGGATCAATTTAGTACCATGAGAGTTAGTGAACTTCGTATCAAGCTCAATGAGAAGGGATTGGATGTGGATGGCTCGAGGGAGGCTATGATTGCCGCCCTAAAAGCTACCGAAGAGGTTGCAGAAAGTGATGCTATTGATGATGAGTAAGATAGTACTCTTTGACTTGGATCTGGATACTATAATAGAATCTTACTTTGTCAGGGTACTAATATAAAACTTTAGGAAGTAAAAAGAGACACATCTTGTGTCCTCTTTTTCAAATTACTTAAACACACGTCGTCCTACTATCTACAAGTTTGGGGGCATCCATTGATAACTAGCCGTTTAAGATCTCTACTCAATCTGTGTCATATCCTTCTTCCCAAATGTTATCTTCACCTGTCTTGATATGAATATCCAAGTCGGAATGCTGTCCTTGCAATGTCTTATGTTGGCCATTCTCAAAATCGCCGCCTGGGCCATAGCCGTCACAACCCGGATATCAGCATGATTTGCCTCCTCATCCTTATCATCCATGGCCACAGTTGTGAGTTTCTGAGCAATAGCTCGACGTCTCATTGCCTCGTACTTGCCAGAACCCCGTCGAGTGGTACTATTGAGTTCCTTTGTATTTGTAGGTGCCATGATGATGAATCGGAGATAGGGAAGTTAAGTATCAGGTAAAGACACTTTGAGCATCGGCAGACTATTGACTTTTCAGTGCCCAAATGGTATCCTTTTTATTACTATTATATGGAGCGGTAGTGTAATCTTCTCTTCTTGTAGAGCACGGCAGCTGTGGAATGTAATATATCGTCACTGACCATATTGTTGTTGTTGAATAGTTTGTGTTGTTGATCATAATATCATACCGATTCGTCATAAGCCAAGTAATAATAACGCCAAAAAACATCTCCAAAAGAGGAACACATCATAACTGCACAAAAATTCTAATCTCTAGAGAGGACAGAATATATATATATCATAAAGATAAGTTGGGAAGTGTAGAAGATAAAGAATATGACTAGTGCAACAACCGATGGTAATAACGATCATGACGGTGGTAATGGAGATATGATGTCGAGCAAAAAAGAGTGCATATCATGTGAGCAAACTGAAGAAGTCAACAACATTACCGAGGGTATTGATGGTATAGCTATCCAGGATGATATGTCTACGTGTGCCAATTGTGGCAAGAAAGGTAATAGCGATGATATGAACATGTGCAACAAATGTAAGATGGTAAAATATTGCAACGCAGCATGCAAAAAGAAACATAGACACAAGCATAAAAAGGCATGTGAGAAACGTGTTGCTGAATTACATGATAAAGAGCTATTTAAACAACCACCACCAAAAGAAGATTGCCCAATTTGCTTCCTCCGTCTACCAACACTCAAGACAGGGGCCAGATATTATGCATGTTGTGGAAAGGAGATTTGTAGTGGATGTGTTCATGCTCCTGTATATGACGACCAAGGCAATGTAGTTGATAGTGAGAAGTGCCCCTTTTGTAGAACTCCACACCCCACTACAGAAGAATCAATGGAAAGAGATGAGAAAAGAATGGAAGCTGGTGATGCTGCTGCAATGTTCAATCTAGGAGTATACCATCGAGAAGGGGCATATGGATTGACACAAGATTATACCAAAACATTAGAATATTTTCGTCGGGCAAGTGAACTTGGTTATGCTAAAGCATATACAAGCATAGGTATTGCATATCAATACGGCAAAGGTGTAGAAGTTGACACGAAGAAGGCTTTGCATTACTGGGAGTTAGGAGCCATGAAGGGAGATGTAAGAGCAAGGTACAATTTAGGTATTAGTGAGGAAAAGGAACAGGGTAATTTCGATAGAGCATTGAAACACTACATGATTGCAGTGAAGGATGGGAGTTTAGAGTCTTTGAAGAATATCAAAAATATGCATATGACGGGAAAGGCAACTAAAGAAGATTACACAAAAGCATTACAATTATATCAAGCATACTTGGGAGAGATTAAAAGTGTTCAGAGGGATAAAGCCGCTGCTGCTCAAGGGGATTATGGGGATTATCGTTACTACTGATATATTTCAACCTGGCTAAAAGTTGAGAAAAGAATATTAAACAACACATAAATAACCTAGCGGCTTAAGATAACTACTATATATGTATATAATACAGGACATAGAATACCCGCCATATATAGGCACATGGGGCTCGACTTAACCGTCCAACCATACGCATCAACTATTATACACTCAACCTCCACCACTACCATACTCGTACCCAACACACTAAGCTATACTAAATTAAGCATCAAGATGATCAGCAGATAAAGCATCCGAGCTACTACCCGGTTCATCATTTTCAGTTATACTAGTTTCATTTAACTTGGCTTGTATCCTTTCCAATTCTTTTTTACGAAAGTATTCAGTTGCCACTGATGCTGGAGGTGGTGGTGCTTCCCTTCCCTTACTTGTACTAGCCGTGTTACTAACGCTTCCAACCTTACTTGCATCAACCTTCTTATTATTACTAACGCTACCCGAACTACTATTGGTAGTAGGCTTATCATTATCCATCTTATTAAAATGTTTCACACCGGCAGGCATATTCTTTAACCGTTCTTGACTTAATCTTATTAATTCCTGTTGTCTTGCCAACTTCTCGGCACCTACATAACCATTCAGCGTGTATTAGGTAAAATAAATTTAGTAAAAGAGGTGTAGTAAAGATGTATATACAGAAAACAAAAGATGACACACAAGATGATTGTGCACACAAAACACAAATATAAAACTTACGAGCCTTCTCATTCATCTTACGAATACCAATTGGTAGTCTATAATTTTTGGCATCATCCAAACTATCCTCATCTTCCTCTCTTCCCGCCGCACCACCACTATTGTAGTGTTGGTGTTGTTGTGGTATAACATTAATTGGTATCATTTTTGGACCCTTCTCGAATGACTGCTGTGCTGCTATTGCATCGGTTTGTTGTTGTGCTCGTTCGCGAGCAAGTTGATTTTCGAGTTCTTTGAAGTGTAGCATTGCTGCTGGTTGTTTAGTGTTTATTGAAGTATTGTCATTCGCTGTGTGTATTGTTGATACTGATTTAGTTTGACATAGTATATTTGTTGTTTCGGGGGTTGTTGATTGTTTAGTAGTGATGTTGTTTGACGATGATTGGTTATCGGTTGATGCACCTTGAGTAGACTCCATTTTTATATATCGTATTATCGTATGTTGCTGCGTGATATCGCCGTGGTACTAGAGATATCTCTAGGCCGTGTATATATTTATGATATACAAAGTCAAATGTCTAGATGTCAAGGCCACGAGATAATATTATGAGAGGAGAAGGTTCACCCTCGCAAAATTAGTAAGCAAAATTTTTGATGTATGCTCAACTTTGTGTCGTCGTGTATCGTCAGTCGCAACCTATTATATACTCTGATTTTATACTACTGATATAACACTTTTATTATTGTTCCGGTAGGCGCGTTGATATTGATGTTAATCAGCTGTCAGTATGAATAATAATAATAATTAGAGAGGAGTGTCTCCGTTTGGAGGGTCGAGTCTTATCGGTATCCTTATCCCATTTTGACCACTATCAGAGACTCAGAGGCAGAGTGGCAAAAGAAATGATGATTAACATCCCCAACAACAATAATAAGCAACACCGACTGCCTTTGAGCTCTTTATATTATTGCCATAGACTCGAGTCGAGTTGAGCCTCGGAGATGATGGAATTCAGAGAATAAAGAAGATCGAAAATTTCATTAGTTGCTATTGCTAATTAATAATATGAAGAACAAAAGATGTCTCGCCGCTTATGATATGCCCGTAGATAGCTCAGTCTCAGTGATATATAGAGAATCATCATTCTACTAATGCAAATTATGACTTAGTTGGCTGAACCTATCTGATGCAGCAGCTTTGTCCCTATCGTCACTCTTAATCTCGTTTTGTCGCTTTTGGTATGCTCGAAGGGTATCTGCATATTCATCTTTTGTTACAACTCCTTTAATAAACCCTTCCTGAACCATGTCTAAAGATCTCTTGCGTCCGGCTTTTGCTGCAATTATCCAGTGCTTATATGCCCTTTCTTCATTACCATCCAATTGCTCGAGTGAGGCTAGTAAAACTCGTGATATTGTATGCCCCTTAATTGCCGCTAATCCTATGTAGTGTTCAAACTTCTTTTGATCCTTTACCACACCTCTATCATTATTATTATAGGAATAGGCCAAGCTGTGATATCCATCAGCACATCCGAGCTCCCCGGCCTTGAGATACAACTCATTGGCCTTATTCCAATCTTGTGCCGTTCCGTATGTTCCAGCAGCATAACCACATGCAGCTAAATACGTTCCCTTAGCATGACCAGACTCCATTAGCTTTTCTATTCTCTTGACTACCTCTATTTCTGAAGTCGGCGGTGGCTTCCTACAGAATGGGCAAAGATCTTTTGTTTCCTCGCTCACCTCCATGGCATATATACAACCATGGCATACAATCTTCCCACAGCATGATTGAAATATTGCATATTCATTCTCATCACATGGTAAGGGTAAGAAACAGATTTGACACTCTGCTGGTTCATCTACCTCCTTGAACAACTGCTCATCAAACAACTCAGCCACACGTTTCTCACATGCCTTTTTATGCTTCTTTCGGTGTTTCTTTTTACACGCGGCATTGCAATATTTAACCATCTTGCATTTGTTGCATGTATTCATATCACTACCATTGCCTTCTTTACCACAATTAGCACACACAGACGTGTCAAGTATAGCTACACTATTGATACCGTCGGTAATGTTTTCAACATTATTTTGTTCACATGATGTGCTCTCATTTCTGCTCGATATCATTTCCTCACTATCACTATCACGTTGGTTATTATTATCATCGGGCGCAATCATATTTCTTATCTTCTACTCCTCCAAATTATTTGCTAAGGTTATTATTTTGTCCTGAGGGTGGTAGAATAGTGTTAGAATTTGTGTGCAATATGATGTGAGATGATGTGTTTTTTTTTTTTGGAGATAATTTTTAGGTGCTATACTCGGGCTTAAGACGAAGAATCGGTATATTATGAACAACAACATAAACTATTCAATAACAACACAAGATGGCAGTGACGATATATTACTCCTATGCCGCACTCTCTCAAGAAGAGAAGATTGTTTGGAGTTGGAGCTCTGAGTCTTACCGGTATCCTTTTTTTTTCTAAACGGAGAGCAGATTATGAACGATCTTCCTTCATGCCTTGGCTATTGATGTAGCCGACTCCCCGCCCACACATATTGCCTTATGCTCTTTATTTATTGCCGTAGATGTACTCGAGTTGAGCCTCGGAGATAGATTATTAATAAAGAAGATCAAAAATCAATTGAGTATAATTTTTTTAATAAATAATATCAAATAACACAAAGAGACGGCCATATGATGATATCCTACATTGCAACTATAGTCACCCTTTTAATATGTTGTCAAGCAATATCCACATCAGCAGCAGCTGAACTCTCAGAACGTCGATTACATTTACTTAACAAATCACTACGTCGACATAGTAGTAACAATAATGCTGACCACAATCGCGATAGTAGTGATGATACAAGAAGTAAGAAGAGTAATCGAATAGCAAATCATCTAATTAACAAACGACAACTGCTAGATAGAGAAGAGTATGCTACGGTGGAGGATGAGCAACTTAAGAAGAGGGAGATCGCACCTCATTTACTATCAAGCTTTTGGGATAACGACCTTCCCTCTGCCGACTCTTCTCAAAGCCGTCGATTAACAAATATAAATGAAATAATAACCTATATGAAAATGAACTATGAAATTGATCTGATAGAAGTACAAACAAATGAAATTCCATCACGTACAAAGATATCAGCTGTAGATGGATCAACTTTTAGTTATGGTAATTTAATAGATGGCTACGAAGATGTTGTATATTTGGTTGCGGCGAATCAAGAGGATTTTGCTTTGTTAGTTGTTCATAATATGAATTCAAGTAACGGCGGCAGTAGTGGAGGGAGTAGGGTAATGGGAGTGGCACGTCTTTATAATGGAGAGTTGGTTAAGATACAACAACAGCAAGTTGTTACCCCCAGCGGCGGCGGTGCTTCAGAAGAAGGTAGTAATGGCCATAGTTTGAGTAGTTGGAAGAATTCATTATTAGATTGGGATACATGGCATAATAATCAATTGGCGGAAGTTGATACTAACAAAGAAGAGAGTAAGATTGTAGTCACGCCATATGATGGTGTTGAATTAGTTGAATCAGACTGTGCCGAAATCTATACTGATGATACGATCGGTAGTCAAGAAGAAGGAAAGACTAATGCAATTCATAGTTGGTCAAATTCATTAAATGATTCATGGGATAGTTGGATTGAGGACCATCAAGCAGCATCGGATGAGATTAATAGTAGTACGAGTAGTAGTGGCCTTAACGGTATGAAGAGCAAGGATACAGAAGACGAGGCCGCATCATTTCTACAACAGATTCAACATAACAAGCATACCAATGTATCCCCAATGAAGAAGAAGAGTGATCAAGACCATCGGTATAAGCATGTTCATTCAGATAATAGACATCTAATGGAAGAAGATAAGATCTCTACAGCGACTACTACTAGTCAGCAACAAGTACAGTTGTATTTTGAAATCGATAGTATCAATGTACAAGACGACGATAGTAAAACGATTACAAAGAATGTGGATTATAGAAGTATCTTGGCATCTACTACCGCTAATGTCGGCGGGGATAATACTAATGAAGAGGATACGGGTAATAACGATATGAAGTGTATATACATCCCAGCCAGTGCAGTATACGGTAATGATATTACGTGGTCTGGTTCGATAATCTACATGAAACAAACAACGATACCGCCATCATTCGATTCAGAAGGGACAGATTCGGGATTGGTATTAGACAATGGTACTTCATCATCGGCAACAACAACATCAAGTCCAACCACCTCAACGCCAAGTTTAAGTCTAGTTCCATCGGACTCGACACAACCCTCCTCACAACCTAGCGACAGTACAGTGCCCTCTCTATCAAGTTTACCATCAAGTCAACCATCACAACAACCATCTTACGTCCCATCAGAATCAAGTATGCCCAGGTGAGTCTATCTAGTACATATCTTGTGTCTCTTTTTATAGCGGTATCCTTTTTTCGTTTTTGTGTCTAATCTTTGCACTTTTATACTCACACACTCTCTCATACCTCATATCATATCATCATTAGTTTGCAACCTAGCAAGTCAGAGACACCTACATTGTCCTTTCAACCCTCAGATCAACCAAGCAACCTCCCATCGTTTGCACCAACTAAACAATCAAGTGTTCATCCGTCACAATCCCCTAGCAATCTCCCAAGCGATTTGCCAAGTTTGACACCCTCATTGGAACCGTCTCGTTCTAGTGTGCCTTCACAGTCTTTGGAACCATCCGGTGTGCCTACAGACAGTGATTCGCCTTCGAGTTCAAGTGAGCCCAGGTAAGTTAGTATGTCGTTTTTGGTTTGAGGTATCTTTACGGTATGCTTTTACTTACTCACGCACCCTCTCAACCATATGCATTAGTTTGCAACCTAGTTGCTTGACGGTTGCTGAGTTTCTTGTAGAGAATGGATACGATACTCTTGTCTTTGTTGCTAATGCCACTGGTCTACTCGATGATCTTGATGGAGAGGGACCATTAACTTTGTTTGGTAAGTAGTTTTTCTCGTCTCTTTACTTTGCCTATATACACTCATCTTATTGCCATTACACCCCCACAGCCCCAACTGACGAAGCATTCCAAAACATTACTCAACTTGGAGAGATTGTACAAGACATTCCGTTGCTCACTGATATCCTCAAGTACCATATTGTGCCTAATGCTGCAGTTTTCAGCTCTCAGTTATCCAACGGTCAAGTAATCGATATGCTCAATGAAGATACAACTCAAGTTACGACAGGAGTTCCCGACACGGAAACAGGTATCCAGATCAATGATTCAAATGTCATCTCTCCCTTTGATGTTGCGGCTTGTAATAGTGTTGTTCACACCATTGATAAGGTACTTATACCGCCTACAACGAGCTCACCTTCGTCCAGTCCGACAAAATCTCCGAATAACGATCCTGTCACGAGCCCGCCTTCCAAAAGTCCTTCACAGGCACCGTCCAAGCAACCGACATCTGCCCCGTCATCTCAACCCACGTCTAGCCCGACATCTCAGCCATCGAAAGAGGTAAGCTTTTGTTTTTATTGTGCATGTCTTGTCTATTGAGACTATCGCTTGGTTGAGGAAGCCTTATCTTATCACCACACACCATTACATCACCACTCACTCTTCTCGTCTCTATCTCTTCACATCATTCATCTAACAGCCTTCACAAAGTCCAACAGCTGGTCCTTCAAGACAACCATCATCTCAACCTTCGAAACAGCCGACAAACGCTCCGATTATCGGTACTCCAGGTCCAACTCCTTGCTTGACAATTGCTGAGTTT
>Ga0214477_100514_pt1 | contig 26841 bp, 13 predicted proteins | sample M1_20Mar14CPVII9_FD_165058 | JGI IMG/M metagenome (GOLD analysis project Ga0214477, IMG submission 165058) | Marine eukaryotic communities from Monterey Bay, California, United States - M1_20Mar14CPVII9sort6BwellC16 | ecosystem: Environmental > Aquatic > Marine > Unclassified | place: USA...
GGCCTTCAAGAGATCAACCACTGCACAGCCAAGCTAAAAGTACACAGGTGACACTGAAGTGTAATATCATGTAGTATATATATAGTATAGAGTTTAGATAGATGGGTTGAGAGTGTGGGTATTGATGAATGAAGGCCAAGTTGCTGACAATATTCCACCTGTAATTTAAATTGGGAGTCTTTATTAATTGGGACCTCTCAAACAACACAACAAAAGAAGTTAATCCAATACCCTTCAATAATACTTGAATTGTATGTATATAAATATCAATATAAACACGTAATTTCTCATTAAATATCATGGTAAAAAATACTTCCAAAAGACGGACAGCTGTCAATACCAATGACACACAAAAAGTTGATAGTGCCAATGACCACCAAAACTCAAACTCAATTGCAGTGGTTGATACCAATACCAATACAGCTATAAATAATACCAATATAGATGGTGGTATATTATCAACATCTGCTAATAATAATACCACTAATTCGATAAATTTCCCGTCGGCAGCTGGTGATATGACGGCTTCTCAATCTGACTCGAAAATTGATGGCCATCAACCATCAAATAATAACAATGATAATAATATTGCAATGGATATTGACATACCAACAAATACTAAAAATGATAATGCTGCTATATCCAACTCTCAAATATCTTCTACGGGGTCTTCTCAGCAGGCATCAGATACCACAAACTCTCAAACTTTAGCAGCAGATGGTACATCTCAAAATAATCCCAACTCAAACAACAATAACGGATTAAGTGAACGACAACAAAAGATAATAGCAAGTATTAAACATCGTAAATTATTATTACAATGGGTGAAGGTTAGTCGTATTGAATGTGAACGATTGGCTGGTGAGTATAATAATAGTACGAGTGTAAGTGGTGATGCGAGTGGTGATAATTTGGCTGCGAATGCTACAGACGAAAAAGGCAGTGCTTGTGGTAATAAGCAAAGGGTTAGCTTCATTACAGAAATGATAAACAGTCAACCACCTTCTCTATTACAATCCACCACCACCTCAATATCAGCAGCCTCAGCAGCAGCAAACGAGGACATTTCCCTAACCTCCACAAAAGAAATACAAAATTATCAAACCCTATCAAACATAGCTACCAATCATACTTCATCTACTAAAAAACAACAATATCGATTACCATCATCAAAGTTAAGTCCAAGTTCTAAAGTTGGTAAACGATCTAGTGGTGGTGGTGGTGGTGGTACGAATAATAGATCATTGCCTACCAAGGCTAATCGTAATAATAACAAGTTGCCGAATGTACCATTGTTGGGTAAACAATTGAGTAATAAGCAGGGTAGTAATAAGAATATACACCAACAATCACTTACCACCTCGGGAACTGCTGCCACTAGCGGGGGTGGTGTTGGAGGTGCAGTAAAAGGGGAAGAAACTAAAAAGAAGAAAGGACGTAAGCGTAAATCCACAACAAATAATACAGAGGGGATAATTTCACTACCGGGTGGTATGCTATCCAATAAACACTCCACCTCAACAAAAAGCAATAAAACCAAATCTTCAGCAAGTGCCGGTGTTAAAGGGAACAAGAATAGTGGAAAAGGAGCTAAGGGACAATTGCAACAGCCAAGTCATGTACCATCCGCCTCGGCAATTAATTTGTTACTACGAAAGGATGTACTGATGAGTAAATTAAATAATGTATTGGTTGATCGAGAGAATAAGAAGAGGAGATTGTTGCAAGAACATGAGGATGGGGCGAAGGTTAAGGAGAAGGAGAAGGGGGATGGGAATATGGATAAAAGGGAGGGACAACTGGGGATGAAGGGACAGTGCGAGTTGCAAAAGTCAGGGGACAAAGAACAGTTTGAGGGGGCTAAACTATTGCAGCAGCAGGGAGATGTTAGAAATGACGGGATGAATGTAGATGCAGCAGAGGGTAACAAAATACAACCACAGCTACTAACTACATCAAAAAGTACCGATGATTTAGCAGCAGCAACAGCCAATATCATGTCAAATAATGATGATATCAGCGACAAACAAAATGACACTACAACAACAACAGACAAAAAGAAATTTCAAGGACCACTACAACTCCGTGGCCCATCATCACTCGAAACATCTATAATAAAAGCAACCGATGCAACATTATCTCAAATTAATAATGAATTACTATCCAGGGGATCAATTGAATTATCTCAAATTGCAAGTAGTAGTAGTAGTACATTGCATAAATCATCGATAGGGAGTATGTACCAACGATTATATACAATATCAACTAGTACACCCGACCCTACTAAATCTACAATACATCAACAACAATGTAGATTACCAATACGGAATAAAACAATATGGGATAATGTGTTAGAAGAAATGAAATGGATGGCTATTGATTATATCGAGGAACGTAAATGGAAGGTTGCTATGAGTAAATCATTATGTGATAGTGTGAAAGAGAAGGTTAGGGAGAATAGAAAGAAGATTAGTTCTCCGTCAAAGAGGGTAACTACACCTGGAGGTACGGTTGTACGAGGTACTATTGGAACCACACCAGAGTCAACAACATCAAACCGTAGTAGAAGTAAAAGTCGATCATTATCCATTCTTAGCAATTGTCAGGATACTGATCCTATCTATATTGAAAGTACCAAGGAGGATATATCGAATATTAAGAAAATATCAAGATTATTAAGTGTTAGTGTGTTAGATCATTGGGATACTAGTATCTCGGGATCAGCAGCAGGGGTTGGTGGTGGTATGGAATCGGAACGGTTTCGTAAGTTACGATCAGGTGCATTATCCTTGGATAATAACGGAGGAGGTGATGAAAATGCCGACAATAATAATTCAGCAATGGATATTGTCAAATCTGATACCGGCGATACTTCCACCGCCGAACCAGAATCACCCACCGTTAACAATCCACCAACCTACAAACAATTAACAAATGATGAAATATCAACCCACATCAAAACAACAATTGATCATATCAATAAATTGAAAGAACAAACTAATAATGTATTGAAAGAGGATAAGGCATTGCAAAAGTATAAGAAGTCAATGCCAACAATTGGTAGTAATGGAGGAAAGGAAGTGGAGGTTGATAATGGACAGTTGTGTGCTGTTCACTTTCTTGAAAGTTTGTGGAATGAGAGTGGTAATAGTACCTCGGGAAGTAGTGGTGAACAGGGTACCACTGCGGCAATTGTCGGGGGGAGATTTGGATCAGGCAAGACACTCACCGTATGTACACTGTTATGGAAGAAAAGTATGACAGATGGCAACAGCGGTCCACAGTTGATTGTTTGTTCACCTGGTGCATTGGTACGATGGAAACATGAATTGACAAAGTTTGATGGACTAAAGCCACATGTTTATGGCATTGACAGTGTTAATGGTAGTGGCAATGAATATGGTGATGCATCGGGTGTAGTCGTTTGTGATTATACCTCTCTCATGAAGTTGGCTAGCAACAATCACTCAGGAGGGAAGGGTATCAACTTTTCATCCATGATATTAGACCTGCGTCATCCATCGTCTACCTCTTCACCCATCGGTAATGTCAAGTGGTGGATTAGTTTAAACAAATTCATCTTGAAATGTCCAAGTACCATGAACCGTCTTGTTATTGAGCAGACGGACCTTCCACAGAACTGCTTCTTCCACTCTAATACACTTGATGAAGAAGAATCGAGTGGCAAGAAGCGGATTGATGAGATGCTAGCCATGAAAGTAGCTTTCCTATATCATCCATCTACATTCTTTGCAGAAAGTGGATCAGTGGGTAAACGTGTTATTTCATGGGCCAAGGTTCAGGCTAAGACAAAGACTGATTCTCCCACAGATGCCACTGCAATGGTGGTAGATGGAGAAGAAGGGAATGAGTCTAATGGAAATGGCAAGTTGATGGGGTGTAGGTCCGTACTCGTTTCATCTTTACAAGGCATCATTGACAATCGGGTTAATGTAACTGAAGAAGATGAGGTCGAGGCTAACAGCCATGCGTGGGAGGTACACACCTGCACACTAGGAAGGTCACAACAAGCGGCCTACGACCAATGTGCCACAACGTTGATACAAGGAGATTATGGAGATGACGAGTTAGCACACCATCTCATGAGATTACGAAAGATTTGTATCCATTCCAACCTTGATGATGTTACAGCGAGCTTACATGCCCTCTCCTGTAGTCGAGGTAGTATCAGTGCAACGATTGGTTCCATCCTCGTTAATAACTCCACCACCTTTTCGGAGTCAAATATCGATTTGGCAAAGTCTGTCATCAAGCAATCATCAAAGATGAAAGCACTACTTCATGCCTTGATCACGGAATGTTGCCATACTGTTGCAATGAAACATGAACTCTTGGATACTCAAACGACTGATGGTGCTGATAATGATAAGTTGGTAGAGGAGTCGTCCACCAAGAAAGCCAAGGTACTCATTCTCGCCACCCTTGTCGAAGCTCAACTTCTCACATCCTTCTTCTTGAGTGCAGTTGGACTGCAGCATGAAGTACTCGTTTCTTCCTCGACAGGGGGAGACGGGCCTAGAGGGAGTGGGTCAGTTCAGGCTTGGGATCAAGACATATTATCTCGATTCAATGGCGGTGTAAAAGGATCGATTGATATTCTAATTGCATCCCCCAAGAGTGTATCCTCTCAAAATGGCGGTATGAGCGTAACTTCTGCTGATGTTGTTATCAGTATTGATGAAGATTGGAGTGGCCGTGAGGCCTTGCACATCACATCGATCCTCTCCAAGATCCGTAGACAAGAATCATCATTGGCTTCAGAGGAAGCGACTACGTCATGCAGATTCATCAAGCTAATTTGTCTGAATACATGTGAAGGCACATTCATATGCCAGGGTAACACTACTACAAAAGATGTTGATGAGGCCAAGCCTCCCGAGAAGAAGACGACTACCAAACGAGGTGGCAAAGCAGCTGGTGGCCGTAAATCTCGAAAGTCTTCACGTTCCTCAAAGTCAAATCAAGATGAGACAAAGATGGATGTAGATGACAATGGCCGCAAAGTCTCAATACTCAAGGCACAAAAGCCCGTTGCTCACGAACCAGTTAATGCTGATGGGTTCCTCATTCCGCCTTCTACGGATGTTGGCACGTCATCTGATAAGATTAACGAGCACATCTTTGGGGCAAATGTCGTTAGACATAAAAACAGCAAGATGTCTTTAATCCTCGGTTTTTCATCAACAGAAGAATCTAATGATATATTTCTTCCTGCTGCTACTAGTATCGACAGTGGAAAGGGCGAGGGAGTAACAAGTTGTAATAGAGACTTTGCATGGGCTCTGTTCAACGCCGAGGACAATGATTCGAATCACAAACCATTGGTATCGACTTCTAGTAGTTTGATTGGCTCTAAATCTGTTCAGAGTTATGTTGAATCATTTGGAAGATCATTCTCATTCACTTCACAAGCTCAAAGTGGAATGCCGTTACGTTTATGGGATGTTCAAGCAAATGATAAGGCATCAGCTTCTAATGAAGATGCCCCACCACCTGAAGCGTCCAATATTGATGATGAAGTGGCCCAAATCGATACTAATAACCCCGAGCTTTTGGTTTATCGTCAGCTAAAGAAGCCAGATATTGACTTGGAAGTGGCAGGAGGTGACAGACCAAGTGTCTTTTCACAAAGTTTCTCGTCCTTTGGTGGTTCAGAATCCATTGCCGTGCAAGATGGCAACCAAGGCTGTGAACCAACATTGTACTTCCCACCATTCCTTCCATCTCTACTTCAAGTTACTCAACATTTGATGACTTCATTGCCCCAAGAAGGATTGAGTGGTATGAAACGAAAAGCTGTTCAAGGTGACATTGACATTATCAAGAGCAACAAGAAGTTCAAGGTATCATCCTCATCAAGTGCTGCCGTGACACTCTTTTCTGATGCATCCTCTTTGCAGAAAAAGAGAGTGGATCTCCCTTCATTCTCATTTACTGTCGAGACAAATCCACACTCTTTCAAGGGTGACCAGAATGATTTGCTCGGTAATGCAGAGCTCAACTTCCATAGAAAACTGCTGTCATCTGATTTAAGGGGTGCATTATCTTGTCAGGATCAGCCGTCCTTGAATTCAATGTTATTGATCATTAAGAAAGAACAACCAAAAAGTAGCACGGCTGCAGATAAAGAAAGTGCCACTGGTAGTAATAATAATGGAAAGAAGACTCACAAGAAGGTCAAGAAGCAACAACTCTTGCCTTCCTCCAACTCTTTATTGCCTCAAGACAAGAGCCTCCCTGCGTACTTTGGTAACAAGTATCTGAAACCTCAGTCTTATTCCACAAGGGAGGGATTAAAGATAAGTTTCACAGGCTCTCTCATGGGAAGGGTCAGGCATCAGAATCGTATGAATGATCTTGTATCAAACTCATTGAGTCAATCGGATGATCATAAACCAGCAGTACTTGGGACAATTCCTTGTGCTGCCTCTGGAGTACAAGCACCTCAATTAGTCAAGACACTGTCAAGCCCCTTGGAAGAAACAACAGTAGAGCCATGGACTAGCAAAGAAGACTCGATACTTCAGAAATGTGTATCACGATATGGCATGAATTGGCAATTGGCAGCTTATGCGGTTTCGTCTGGCGAATCCTTCTCATCAAGCCCTAGAAATCCCGAACGTGTATCAAGACGCTCGGCATCTCAGTGTCAAAGTCGTTGGTTATCACTCGAAACCATTGATCATGTTTTGGATTCTCTGCCGAGTGTCGTTAACATTTCTGATGTGAGAGTACTTCCACGGTTTGGTAACAATCAAAGTCAAGAGTCCATCATGTGCAACGTTCCTTCTTCGATGAATCAAGAAAAGAAAGAGCCAGTCGAACCCTCTGTTTGGCTTGGCAGGTCCAGCAACCCACCTATCTCTCCAATCAAGTCTTCATCTCAGCAAATCACAAAAGAGGAACGCGAGAATGTTCTTCGTCGTGCCAAAGTGCTCAAGGAGGCATCAAATAAGAGACGTGTTGCTACAGTCCCTGTCCCTTCTTCTGGTCATACTCACCCCTCTCATTCAGAAGCCGTACAAGCTGCAAGATCAAATATGCAAGCAAGTGGCCTTGAACTACCTAGGCGTGAGATGTGGCCTATCGAGTTGCTTGAGTTTCGGAAGAAGCAGAAGGAAAAAGCAAGAGATGACGAGAGGGAGGCAAGAAGAGCAAGAGCAGCTGCAGCTGCTGAACAGGCTGCGGCGGTTCGATCGTCATCTTCGTCACAATCACAGCAAGCTCCTCAACATCATCAACAACACAGGCAGCAACAACAAAGTTCTGCGCAGTATCGCCCAGCACCGACTCAGAATACCCATCATCCAACCCAACAACAAATGATGTATGCTCATGGACAACAACAACAACAAGTGGCATATCATCATCCTCGAGGAGCACCTGCTGTTGTCCATCATGCAAGCGCTAATGTAAATCCAAACGCTTCTTATCAACAACCAAGAGCACCACCCCAACAACACCCACCACAAGAAACTAAAAGAATCTAAAAAGGTTCTACCCAACAACAATAGGAACAACAGACCTAGTCATATCTATTAGATATTAGTTTATTTAAGTCTAAAATACATTCTCTTATTACAAGTATAAGTTTTCTTAAAGTATGCCTTATTACTCTTCTATTCTATTTGCAACACTAATAAGAGTAGCCCTAAGTATACTTGCCGCCGGTGCTGACATATCACGAGGTACACACAGTCTTGATGCCACTACTCTGGCAGCGGCGGCACCATCTGTGGTTATCTCTGGTAATGGTGATTTGTTTGTTTCCTTAAATGTATCCTTTTCAGATAAAAGAAGCTTGCAGACATGACGAAGCATTACATCAGCATCATCCTCAGAGGAAGCACGTTCAATATGCTGCTGAGATTGAGGATCGTCTCTGGTACAATCTTTAACAATGCCATCGTGATTTGCTACCAGTTTGGCAGCTGCTTCCATTGAGTGCTTCTTACTATCATCTTTATCCTTAGCTTGATCAATAAAGGAACTTGACAAACGAACAGCTGCATCATCTGCCCTTTTGATTGCAGCGGCTACATCTGGTTTATCCTCACCGCCACCAAAGTAACGTAAAAACATACTATTGGTTGCAACCCAACTATACTCATCACCCATTACCCTTCCTGAGTAGGGTTCATAACTATCCATTGATGCAAACCATTGTTTTAGTCCTTCTCTACCTTGAAGGATATCAATATCGGCAGTTAACGGTAATTGATATCTCCATCGTTCTAATGTGGGTATCATGATTGCATCCACGGCCGTAAACTCTCCGAGACGGAAGCATATACCTCCATCTGCTTTTTCTTGTTGTTCTACTAATGCAGCATCAAGACGATCTAACTCCAAGATGAACTTTCCTTTTCGTTCCAACTTATCTTCGTCTGTTAGTGATTCATTTCTACCGGCATATACAAACTCGAAACCGACTTTAGTAAGGTCATCATTCATTTGAATGGCTGTATTGTACTCGGGAGTATCCCTTAACATTGTACGCTCTGGAAATGCCTCATCTAACGCTTCAATTATATCCGATGATTCCCAAACTATACGTCTTTCATTCTTCTCATCTTCATCTTCATGGAACAATACTGCTGGTACTAATGTGGTAGGAACTAATGCCTTATACCAATCGGGCTTGTTCTGTAATGATATCAATTGTTCATCATACGGTATGTTCTTTGCTCGTAGTATTAACCATACACGCTCACAAAATGGACACCATCCATTTGTCTGAATGATATTTGAATAGGTTAGTACGAACATACCATATCTTCATCACACACACACACACACACACACACACACGTCATACACTTACATCTCGATACAGTGTAACTTTTGGTGGTGTGGGAGGTGGAGATTGTCCAGTACGTTCTGTTAATATATCGGATAGCTCTTCCCATGACGGAGTTGATATGGTTGTTGTAGTAGTTGTTGTTGCTGCATGAAGTACTTGAGTTTGTTTGGTGTGCTTGTTAATACTACCAAAAGTAAAGGCGTCAGTAAAACCGACGAAGCATGTAAATATAAACAATGAAAGAGACTTCATAGGTACGATATATAATATAATCTCGTATACCAATGTACTCTCTTAGTGGTTGATAATGAGATGATGAGATAGTATTTGCGTATGAAGGATACCGAATCTTTCCACCACCAGTGTTTGAGATATGATAATTCTAGAAGAATGAAACCAACACCAGTCGAAAGAGCGTTAAAAACTGTACTAGCAGCTATGCCCTTGGTATACCAATCGATTTGGAGTAAATTTGAGGAGGCAACTGCAAACAGATCTCGAAGTAAACATGAGTTGGCGCAAAAAAAATAGAATCACTGGCCCACTACCAAGTAATAAAGAAAGTGGCAGATTCATACCTTGAGCTATTGCAATAATGTAACATGTAGGGTATATGCAAATATATTAATGAATATACCATGGCTAAATAATACGAGGCAGAATGTATAATATCTACTCTGGCATAACACAAAGGATACCAAATGATGACATAAAGAATACCTCTATCTAGTTGGTATCAGTTGGTATTGCAATCTATATGTATTGAGTCTGGCTATGTGACGGAGATTAGTAGCATTTGCAAGTGAAAGTTGAGAGATTTATAAAGTACACAACCAAAAGATACGTATACAAACAAATACAATCAGTATGGAAGGAAATAGCAGAGTAGCCGATGCAATATCCTCTCTGCCCCCTTCTTTAGTAGAAGAAATGGTAACACGCCTCAAAGAAGAGGGGAATGAAGCATATGCAGAAAAAGATTATGACAAGGCATTAGAGAAATGGGGTAAAGGTGTTGGAATTCTAAAAGCAGCTGGATTAGAAACATCACAATTAAGCATTGCAATTCGCTCGAATGTTGTTATGGTATTTCTAAAGACGGGTATGTACGGGTATGTATTGACTGAGTGTGATGACATATTGGAAATCGATCCAAGGAATGCAAAGATATTGGCAAGGAGAGCAAAGGCAAATACCAGCCTCGCGGATAGGCCCGGGACAGGTGAGACATTCGATGAAAGGAAGGCGAAACATAATCAAGCAATTGAAGATTTAAACAAATGTATTGAAATATTGGAGGAGGGTTGTTTAGATGCGGCAAAGATGAAACTTAAAAAAGAATGTGAAGAAGATTTGAGATGTTTATTTAGACGTGGTGATGACTTTTACACCGAGTTGGCGGAAGGTAGAGATGGATTAAAACATCATATGAATTCTGGTAAGTTCAGTCAGTATATATATTATTTGATTCTATCACAATTGATTCTAACTCAGTCAAACACATATCCTTTGCAAATATCATATGCACACATCATTTGCACACATCATATGCACAAATTAATTAAAAGGTTTTGCCGACTTCCTTGACGGCAGGACAATCTTACCAGAGAACAGTCGTATCCCAATGTCTTCAATGAAATATGAAATGTTGGCTACACGTTTACTAATGTCTGTGGAACTTAAACAAACACGAAAGTGTCTGTCAGATGGAACTGTCGATGTATTTGACTACCGGAAAGAAGGAAGAGAGATACTGAACAAAATCTTAACGACAGTAGCTCAAGTACCATGGTGTTTGTTCCCTGCATCAGGTTCTAGTGAGAAGAGTCCTCCAATTACTGTTCATCTGTTAGCCTTCTACATGAGAGTATGCTTGTCTGAAAAAGCCATGGATCAGTTCAACATTGAAGAGTTTTGTTTAAGGGCGACAGAAGGTATTGTATCAGACAAGGATGTATATGCAATAGCTACTCTTGCCTACAAGGAGATTGAAGACGCCCATAGCGTGCTGCGTGGACATGCTACTGAACTTTCTAATGCATCTAAGGGACCGTGCATGCCTTGCACCTTCAGATTAACACGTGAAGGGAAAGATGGATGGGGAGCAGGACTTCAACAAGCGGCACACTTCGGACGCAGTGAATGGATAGCCTTCTGCCTTAACAGGCTAATCGAAGGAATAGATGGGGGTAAATTGTCAGTAACTGATGCTATCTTAGATACTGACCATGCGGGTTGCAATTCAATGATGCACGCCGCGAACGATACCCATTCTGGATATTGCGGTCTATCCATCCGGATGATGGTAGCTGCAACGGCTTATTCAATTGTGGATCCTCATGAGAAAGAGAAGGCAGTAAGAAAGATTCTGAATACGTTTGACGATGCCGGTTTTAGCCCTTCGTTGGCTGCGGCATCTTTGATGAATATCAAAGCTCTTGAATGTTTTAGGGATCTAGGGGCCAAGTTGCTTGATTCGAAGATAAAGAGAGTATCAAATCAAGTTCAGGATATGGTACGAACGATGGAGAGCCAGCTTCCTATGATGAATCCTCAAGTTGGTAACTTAGTTCGTGCCATACAGAATGGAGGGGGTACCGAGTGTTGCAACCACTGTGGTAGTGTACCTGATGGTAAATTGTTGGCTTGTGGTGGATGTGGCTTGGCCAAGTATTGTAATAGTAGTTGTCAAAAGAAGGGATGGAAGACGCACAAGCTCGTTTGTAAAACTGCCAAGCAAAGTGTTGTATCTGGAGATGCTGATTGGTTTGCAAACAATATTGCTCCGCCTCGTGCTTAATATTGGAGTATCAGTGATAGGCATGTGCCTAAGCTTAAATGTCACATGTACTTTTATCTGCTACTGATTCTAAAATGTGCACAAGATAGGTCACTTTTTTAGGTACTAACTTTTACGACCTATTGATAGTCTGCTGCATAGTACAGTATCATTCGATCTTTCTACTTATTTGGTATTAAATGATGATATATATACTCTCTTATCTCAACTTGGCGGTAACGTTCCCCGTTTAATTGTAACTCTAGTCCCTTCCCACATCGATACCACCCAACAATACTGACCCGCTAATCCACTTTTTATCACTCCCAGCCTCACTCTATTCTTGTAAACGATTAATGTGCCCTCATCTAAATCAAGTAGTATTCCTATTTCGCCACAAGAAAATGATTTCATATCTTCCATTCCATCCCATGATTCCTTGCAAAATTTATGACCATCCCAACAATTCAACTCTCCACTGAATGAATTATACATGCAGCACTGATCATCATCATAGTTGTTGTGCGGAGAGAAATTTTGGTGGAATTCCTCACAAAAGGGATTAGAACGCATCTCTCGATTTATCTGCCCCGGCCTCATCACCCCTGCCAATACGGGTATATCTCGCTGTGATGAACTGACTTCGAGCGTCACGTAGTGTTTTCCTGCCCTCAGTATATTGTTGCTAAATGCAGTCTCCCAGTCAAAATCATCAACGTCAACACCCTGCCCACTATTTGTAACACATGATTTATCCCCGCTAACATACTCGGCTCCGACAAGCTGATCGAAAGTAAGAGGGCCTCTCATAAACTGAAGATAATGATAATTTGCCAATGAATTCGTTCCATTATAATAAGGCAATGTAGCTAACTGCTCTTTTGTTGCAATGTCCTGAACTGCAATATGTACACTCTTTTCGATTAAAGATAATCCATCATCAATATTCGATATACCAAATCGTTTACTGACAAGTGCCAAGTTTAGTAAATCAACCGATGGTAAATATGATATAATCTTTGATAATGTATCGGTATTGAATAGTACTTCTTCTTTATATGTTGTTGTATTGTCTCCCACCTTTTGTTTCTTATTATTAGGGTGAACCATAGGTAATGCCAGTAATGCCTTTGCAAAATAATTTGTATTAGATATTATGATAGAGTGTATATCTTTATGCTTTTACAAAAAACTATCAATAACCGTACACACTATTTAATACCCGACTATTTAATAGAATACCTCAGCTCGTAAATGGATCTCTTCAGCGCCTATTGAGAGTGAGAACGAATGTAGTACAATATTGTACTAGTAGATATGTGTCATAATTCTATCTACTCTCATAGAAATCGTTGTATCGCTAAAAGGTGAACCTCACTCACGTTGCATTGGTCCAATAAAATGAAAATCACTCTCTCGAAGAAGAATGTTGATAGTTGAGAGTTGATATGTTGATGAGACCTGAAGTGGGGCGTCAGTAATGCTACATATCATATTGTAAATAGCTCTAATAGTATAGCCGTAAGGAGTAGGGATACGGCGTGATCGATACATCTCTTTTGCAAAGCAAAAATTGCAATACAGAATAAAAATAATGGCCAGAGCAAAGCAAACTGCTCGGAAGCAGGGAGCACGTGTTCCAATAGATAAGGGGACATATGGTAGTATAAAGAGATCTCCATCGTCTTCTAGTGGTAATGCCGCCGACAAGGCTCTGTCATCGGGTAGTAAAAAGAAGAAGAAGGCTCTATCATGTGCTGAAAAGAGAGAGAAGAGGAAGAAAAAGAAGGAAAAGGAGAGATCAAGCATCAATAGCAATGGAAGTGCTGGTAATAAGAAGAAGAAAGCAGCAAAGAATAAAAAGAAGACGGACAATTCTACACCAAGTTGGGTATTAAATTACCAGAGAGAGCAGAAATCTCTGAAGAAGAATGGTAATAAGAAGGTACCACCCAAGTCAGCAAGGCATCATTCTACTAAAAAGAAACGTTCGTCAGCTATATCAACATCTCAACAACAAAGAGATTTTAGGGCAACACCGTACAATTCCAATCCACCATACATGTCATCTAATAAGAAATCTACCAAATATCCAGGAAGGACAAGACCACTACCCAAAAATAATATTAATACACCACGCAAAACTCGAAGTGGTAAGTTACGGTTAGGTTTAAAAAAGAAATTGCACTGTACATCATTTACAATGAGTATATCGGAATGTAATGATAAGGTATATTTACAAAAGGTTGATTGTCCTTGGTATAATTCAGAGATATTGGATGGTGCATCGTCTGCGTCTACACCTGCTCATCGTGGTAGTAAAGATGATAGCTCAGATAGTGATGATGAAATACAGAATAAGAAACAACCATCACGAAAGGCAAAATCAAACTCCACTTCAAACAACAATACACTAACACTACCATCAGAATCAATCCTCTCACAAATAGATTTAGAAATACAACACTTCACATCCTATATCAAATTAAACCCAACTGAATATAAAGCACGATTATCATTCATTGAACATGTTACTGAATTAAGTATTGAACAATTTCGTGGCAATGGTAATTATAACAATTACAATAATAGTAACAGTATTCCAAGGTATCAGGGTACAGACAATTACAATAATACAAGTAGATATAATAGAAAACGTACACTGTCTGAATCACTAGGTGATTTTGCAAATCAACAGCACCAAAAAGAACAAGAGAACAGTATACATGTAGCACCATTTGGTTCATTTGCTACACAAGATGTATGTACTTTCGCGTCCGATGTTGATATGTGTTTATGGGGTGTGGTGAAGGGTGCTTCTACCTCTAAGCCGCAGATGTTCATTGGTGATAATGAGGGTACCGAGGATAATGTTGTCGGAGAAGGAGAAGAGAGCGAGGTGGTAATGGATTCTACTTCAGGATGTCCACTACTAACTGAATCATCATTACTACGAACAATGGATGCTATTCAAGCTGCCGGTCATGATATAACATCACCCAGTTCCAAGAAAAAGAAGAAGATCAAAGGAGGCAAGAAGTCGTCACCATCAGTAGCTGATGGGGATAGTTTATTCTTTATTGATCGTGTAGGAGAGGCACAGAATGAAGATGGGAGGGATGATGTTGAGGTGATTGATCTATGTGATGATAATACACCCAAGGATGAGATGGATTCTCAAGAAAAGAAGTCGTCCAATCAATCACAGCCGAATGAAGCTAATGAAGCTGCTGCAAAGAGGGATACCGAGGATGTGGACAACAAGGCATCATCCGACTTTCAATTTGTTATTGATAAGAAGGGGGTGCAAGAGCTCGGTGGTGATTTAGAAGAATCCTTGCCGATGGAGAAAAGTTCCAGGCAGGAGGAGGCAGGCATTGATCAACGTGACGAGCTGAATGCCGATACTACTCAGAAAATGGACGAGGCCAAAGCCAAGGATGACACTAATGACGACGACGACAACAGTGAGGTTATCGTTGTTGATAGTGATAGCGATAGTGATGACGACGCCGATCCAATGGCATCATATTATAATCGTCAAGATGGTAACAGCCCTGCCAATAACGAAGGTAGAAACGGTGCACCGTCGTCAGCCTCAGGATCAGTCGTATTGCTTGATGACGATTTATCTTCCGATGAGGAGGAGGATGCAGTTGAAGATTTGACACAAGATAATAGTAGTAGCAGTGATGATGAAGAAGATGAACCATCGTCGCCTCAAACACCCCAAAAGACAAACGAGGTATTAGAGCTCTCTGTTACATCCAATAAACCTACGCTGGATAGAAGAGAGTCAAGTAGTACCATAGTTAGATACGCCGATAAGCCTTCGTTTGGTCCAACTGGCAAGGCCCGTACTCATGTTGTATCAGCATTACTAAGTCTCACCCGGCAACTAAAAAGATCTTCTCACGTGCACACAATCGAATGTCGAAGTAAGGCTCGAGTGCCTATCATCAATTGCAGTACTCGTACTGGCTTTGAGGGTGACATAGCGATTGGAGGACACAACGGTGTGGACACTTCCATGTATGCCTTATCTCAAGTGCAACGATTTAGTAGGTGAGTACAGAGCTGTTGGAGGCCTCGGTGTCTGCTCATAAATGAAACATTTCACGCTCATAACTTATACTCACATCTTATGTCCTTTACCAGCTTTGCACCAATCGTTCTGATACTCAAGATGATAATGGCACAACAAGACCTCGACAAGCCATTTACTGGAGGTCTTGGTTCATACAAGCTATATGTTCTAGTTGCATATCATATCGATTGTCATTTGGCAAGTGGTGGTAGAGATCGGCCATCGGAGATACTGATAAGGTAAGTAGATTGTGATAAGTTGGTTAATAAATACCGTTTTATGAGTCATAACTCACCGGACCTCTGCACCAGTCTTCTCTTTCGATATGGACGCATGGGGAAGAAAAGAGACAAGGCTACAACAGATCTTGAACAGTTAAAGATTAGAGAGGAATGTGTCTCAACCGGTGGAGGCATGTGTGAGCTATCTCCCGTGTTCAGACTCAGTGACTGTGTTGATCTGTTTCAAGAATGTCATGGACGATTATCAGACCGATTTCTCATTGTTGATGATGGTGGTTTTGATGGGAAGGTGTCATATCTGAGCAGCATTATTGATTGCTTCCGGCTAATTAAAGCCCGAGATACAAGCAAACAACGAGCAAGGCTTTGTGACAATCTCCGTCGTCCAATTGCTCGCAACGATCCGGGGAAGGTCAATCCAGGCAGAAAGATTGGTACTGTGTTCACCAAGAGTGGTGCCGTACGTGATGATGCACCATCTATGAAACGAGGACCACGAGGTAATCTCATTCCAAAGCAAAGACCAGACCTAGATGTCAAGAAGTCTCTCCACAGAGACGCAGAAGTTATCCAACGAGGAATGAAGAACCGAAAGAACAACAAGAAGCAAAAGAGAGATACAGCTTTGAAGGAGTTTGCATCAAGTCACTATTGAAGTACATAGTGTAACTGGATTGTATATTATTATAACACATTGAACTATTGAACTAGTAGGATGTTTTACTACGTATACTCTCCCCTAATCAATACATACCATCAACCTTTCTCAACACTAGGGTGTCTATGATATTCGCCTCCTTTTGCTTCTTACATATCGTCTCTCTTCCGCTTCTTCTTCCCTTGACAGTGCCCATCCACTACTTTGATATTATGAGAAGCCGAAACAAACTCAAGTGGCATAGCCTTGGCATATTCATAGATGGCTGACAACTTCCAGTTCTTTGTTTTCCTTTGAGATTTTTCCCTATTACTCTTATCTTTCAACGATCTAACAGCCTTTGCAGCTCTCTCAAACCATGATAGTAGATACGGAAGTGACTTTAGGGTTTGTTCACCTTCCTTATCCCATTCAAACAATTCTTTTACGTCAATAATGGGATGGTATCCCAATATCTTTAAGGTTGCAACACAGCTTTTGTTTTTGTATATATTGAAGTCTAATAATGTTTCGAGCTCTTCCTCCATCTGCTGAGGGAAGTTTGATGGCAAAACTAGCTTCTTGATAGTATGGTTGGAGGAATGTATGCCGTTGAGACTTAATTTGTTGCATAACAGATTGGAGAATACACTGAATGTAAGACTTGGATCAATGTGGTTATCATCGAGGTAAAGATACTTCAACTTTGTATTGCCAACCAAACTATTGACAAGAATGTTTACACCCTCATCGTCAATATTATTGGACCGGAGTACGACTTTGATCAGTTTAGAGTTGGGATCTGTAAGTAAGGAAGATATTGCTTCACAGCCTATACTTCCAATTTGATTTTGATCCAAATCAAGTAACTCCAGTGAAGAGTGCCCCCTGAGTGCGTCAACCATTGGCAATAGCTGCTCATCATTTATACGGCATCTATGTAATTGTATTTTTCTCAGATTCGTGCATCTTCTGAAATTGGCAGCAAGTATCTGTTCTCCTCCATTCTGTAGAACAATATGTTTGATGGCGATACGAGTTAGATTATTGTTGTTGTCTTGATAGGCATTCAATATCTCGTGTATGATTCCACCAACAAGAGGACTTCGTTGATTATGGATGCGTCCACCAAGAGATAAATTGCATATGGAAGTGTTCTGTTTAAGACCCTCAAAGAACCCTCGATTCGATACATCAAGTGTTGGTGCAGTGGCACTAACAATCAAATCGGTTAGATAAGAGTTCTTCCCGATAGCTGCACCAAGTCTATCGTAATCATTTCCAACACTTAATGTATATCTTGTATATGCATCACTACTACCATCCCTCCGGGCTATAGTCAATGCTGTCAATGTAGGATCATTCTTCTCAACTCGACGGCCATGAGGAATAGGAACGAATAAGGTTGGCATAGCCAGTGCAAACTGAAAGATTACTGATAGCTTTCGTGCTTCAATATTAGTTTGAACTCTGTTCAGAGGTGAGGCTGAAATTGCCTCATCAAACCAATCAATAACATGAGGAAGAGACTTAAGAGTTCGCTTGCCCTCCTCGTCCCACTCAAACACGGATGACGGCAAGGCCATCTTAGGATGGTACTTTAATATCTTATCGGATGCAACACGACTCTTGTCTGTTCCCTCATTCATTTCGAGTAAAGAATGGAGATATCCCCCCGTTCTCCGTACCAAATCTCCAACTTCTAAATCTATAAGCGTATGATTCGATTTATATGTACTGTTGATACTTGATCTGTCGCACAATAAGCTGGAGAAGATTGCTTGTACATAATATGCCGGATTTTTCTTTAAGTACAGGGCCTTCAGTTTTGTGTTGCTTACTAGGCTGTCCGCAACCAACCGTACACCCTTATTGGTGATATTATTCCCTGTAAGATCAAGACATTGCAAATTGCAATTCTGATCTTCGAGTAGCGTAGCAAGTGCCTGACTACCATCATCCTCGATTCTATTTTTACACAATTCAAGACGCTCTAATAAAGGGCGTCCTTTAATTGCTTCAATCATTGGTAACAACTGTTCATCGGTTATGTCGTTGTTTGATAGTTTGACATTTGTGAGATTTGTGCAACCTCTCAATGTCGAGGCAATTGCATTTTCAGATCCATTATATAACTTTGTTTTAATCGATAGATGAGTAAGATGTTTGTCATTATGGTATGCCTTCAATATCTCAAGACCTACTCCAACAATACCACGCCCCCCAAAGTCAATGGAGAGCTTTTTGATGGAGGAGTTACGCTTGAGACCATCAAAGAATGTACTATTCTTGGCATCTAATCCAGCAGTGTCATGTAGTTTGATTTGTAATTTTTGTAGACGCGTATTAGTGGCAATATATGTTCCGAGTTTTGAATAATCCTCTGAATCACTTGAGATAAACTCAGATAATTCATCACTACCCAATAATAACTCTCTAAAATGATAAACATTTTGTTTTACCTTTAACAATGTCTTGTCGGTTTCTGGTTCTGTAAATGTAGAAGACAAGCAGCAGTCAATCTGGCTGTTATCCTCGATATGTAATGATTGAGCTGAGTCTGTTTCAGAGACACGTCGATCACCGAACATGTAGAAACTAGAGCCCTTCTTAATTCCATTTGCTTTTTCATAATGCCTGAACACTTTACTCATTTTAGTAGATTGCTTAATCTTAAAAAGCATCTCTTCTCCACCCCAATACTTATTTGTCACCCGGATAATGATTGCCTCATTAGACATTTTGTTATGATGATATGTAGTAGCAGATATACTAGATAACTAATTGCAATTGTTGTTTACTTGAAAGGTGTATGAAAATACACGGTGTGACGATGATTATAATAGATATTATAATAGATATACTAGATAACTAATTGCAATTGTTATTCACTTGAAATTTTTATAATCATATGGCGAGATCTATATAATACACGGCCAACTTCCACAAGACTGATATTATTCGAAAGAGTGTTAAAAACTGGTCTAATTACTGTATTATTAGCGTATATTATTCAGTATATTTACCAATATCAACAACAAAGATATTAGTCACAAAGTAGTCAACAATCTATGGTCTATGATAACTATTTCTACTCTCATAAAAACATAAAAGGATACCGTGAGTGATGAGTGACCACCACCATGGAAGAATAGATTAATACGTAATAACTGAATTGACTCTCGTTGCGTTGCATCATACGATATAGTGCGCTATTTTATTGATATTTTGTTACTTATCCTTATCATCAACATATGTGCTGGCACCACTCGACTCGTGACCACTGCCGGCGTTTTATCGCCAATACTAAAGTCAAGTTGCGCATAAGCTAAATAATACGATACGGAAACGCGCGTCAATCAAGTACATTTCATATCTTTGACTCGCACGACGAGCAGCACACTACAAGCCGTATCCCCTCATAACATCGTAGTGCTCGTCATATCCTATATACCAAAGCAATAATACCTACTTAACATGGTTGATACTTCACCACTTATTCCTCAGGGTGACGAGGGGAAAATCGGGCATAAGATATGCGGTGAGTTTTGTGATCATTTATTTTGTTTTCATTCTGTCTCGTCTCTGAGTTGTGCTAACTAATATGTTGTGTCGTACTGATACCTTGTGTCCTCTTACTTAACCATAGGTTGTTGCTGTGATTCTCGACGCGCTGTGTTGATCTACAGTATTATCTTTGTCATCTTCGAGATAATCGGCCTCATCGCCGGTGCAGCTTATCAGTCAATTACTAGTGCATTAATTGCAATCCTCGTTGTGAGCATCATCATTCGTTTCATCACTATCGGTGGAGCTTGCATGTACAACAAGTGGATGGTTGGATTAGGAGCAACTTGGGAGATAGTCTATGTCATACTTTCGATTGTTGTCGCCGTTCGTAATTCAGTGAATGGGACTATCAATTGGTCATATTGCAATAATGGTGGTTGTACTTATTATAATACACCTACTTGGTTGTCTATCATTTGGGCTCTTGTTTGGAGTGGACTTATTCTTTATGTAAGTTTACATTTTATGTGATTGATGTGCTCTTCATCTCATTCATTTGATGTCTTCTAATAACGACAAAACGTTTCTTTATTATTAGTCCGAGGTGGTGTTCATCAATGAAGTGAATAAGGGAATAATGTCTGCTCAAACACAGAAGCGTGAGGACTATTCTTGCTGCTGCAAGGGCTGTTGCGTTTAATTAGTGTTCAATTGGAGATTTAATTACAAGTTAATGGTATAGTATCAGCTGCCTCTGCACTGGTTGATCAGCTTGATGCAGTGCACATCTTGTGTTAAAGTGTAAAATAATGAACTCAAAGGTATTAAGTAAGGCATTACAGCTACCTCTATCAACACGTATCACATTACTATCGTCTCTCTTCCGCTTCTTTTTTCCTTGATCATGAACAACCACACTTCTCTGCAAGGTTCTATGTTACTAAATCTTGAAACAATAGTAATAGTAAGTTAATTGATAGTTTAGCAAAGAATTGCTGCTCACATGTCGTCTCTCTTTCGCTTCTTCCCATTATCACCCGCTTTGGTGTTGATGTGAGAAGTCGGAACAAACAGAAGTGGCATGTCTCGAGCAAACTGATAGATTGCTGATAATCTTTTCTCCTCAACTTGGTAATCTCGGTTGTCCTTAATCAAGGCTCCAATTGGATAGTCATCCTCGTTCTCGATCAATAAGAGGCTTTCATCAACGGCTTCTTTGGCTCTTTCAAACCATGCAATGACAAAAGGTAGAGCCTTTAAAGTCCATTCGCCTTCCTTTGAACCCCAAACATAAAATGGTTCCATATCTATGTTGGGATGGTGCTCAAGTATCTTCTTGATTGCTACATGTCTTTTGTTTATACCTTGGTTGTGTTTCATTCTAAGTAGGCTTTTTCGATGTTGATGGGGGCTTGGTACCGCTACTGTCACAAGTGTGTGGTTGGACGAGTAAATAGTGTTGATGTTGGTTGTGTTGCATGTCAAATTGGAGAAGAAACCTTTTATGCTTGGGGTAATTGGATTGCCACTAACTTCAAGATGCTTTAACTTTCTATTGATGACTAAGCTGTTGGCCAGGGTGGCTACGCCCTCGTTGTCAATATGGTTTGATCCAAGTTTGAGTACTCGTAAATTGCAATTTTGATCTACAAGCAATGTAGCAAGTAAGTCACAACCAACATTTCCAATCTGATTATGGTGCAAGTCAAGTATCTCCAGTGAAGGGTGCCCCCTGAATATGTCAACCATTGGTAATAGCTGCTCAGCAGTCATACGACAACTTTGTAATATAATATGAATGAGCCTTGTGCACCTTTGAAATGTGGCAGTAAGTATCTCCTCCCCTCCATTTTGTAGAAGAACATTTCCAACTTTGAGATGAGTAAGATGAGTGTTGTTTTCTTGATAGGTATCTAAGACCTCGTGGATGATTCCGCCACTGAGAAGAGTCCGATGGTTATGATGTGTACCATCAAGATTCAATTTGCATATAGAAGAGTTTCTCTTGAGACCATCAAAGAAGCCCGAATCCAAAGCAACATCACCTGCCGGTGTATCTAAAGTAATGTTCAACCCAGTAAGATGTTGGTTATTTCCAATAGCCACACCAAGGTGATCATAATCATCACCAAGGCTAGATGCGAATCTTGTAAAGGCATCAGTATCACCGCCTATTGTTATTGTCGTCAATGTCGGGTCGTTCTGCTCAACCCGACGAATATGGGGGGTGGGGACAAATCTTAGTGACATAGCCCTAGTATATTGGTATATTGCAGTGAGTTTTCGTTTATCCAGTTCATTTACTGAAACAGGATCATCTCCGTCTCCGATTCCATGTCTGGCTATCATGAAGAATCTGATAATGTAAGGGAGTGACTTAAGTGTTCGTTCACCATCACCACCCAACTCAAACAGTGCTGACATATCAATGTTGGGGTGGTATTGTAATATCTTTCTGATTCCAACGTCATGTCTATTGCCTATATTCATATTCATGGTCAGTAATAGGTCAAGAAGTTTCTGCTCCGTCTCTTGTGGGTATTTACGTTGTAATGATAGCCTTTTCAGAGTATGATTCGAAGACCGCATACTATTAATGCTTTCTGTGTCACATATTAGTTTTGAGAATATATCCTCTGCATCTGCATCGTCGATTTGGCAGTGGGAAAGCTTGAGATCTTCCAACGTCTTATTGCCAATTAAACTTTTGACAAGAGTATTCAAGCCCTCATTACCAATGGAATTGTGACTAAGATCAAGATAACTTAATTTGTGATGTGGGTTTTTAAGTATGGTAGCAAGAGCATTGCAGGTACACTACTAATTCTATTTTTATCCAATACAAGCTGCTCCAGATGTTCCCTCGCTGCTTCAATTATTGGTAGCAGTTGTTCATCAGTTATATTGCTCTTTGATAGCCTAACATTTGTGAGATATCTACAACTTCTAAAAGTAGAGGCGATAATCTGCTCTGCTCCGCTTTGTAGTGAAACATTACTAATTGATAACCAAATAAGTTGACTATTCTTGTTTTTTTGAGTATACATCTGCAAAAATTCTTTCCCTAAACCGTGATTATTGATATCACCTGAGTCAAGGTACAGCTTTTTAATGGAAGTGTTTTGTTTAATACCACCAAGAAGTCCATTATTCATAGGGTCTATTCCGGTAGTATCATGTATTTTGATTTGTAGTGTCTGTTGATCCATAGTCTTAAGATGGATGTGTAATTTTTGTACGTGAGTATTCTTTGCAATAGATTGTCCAAGGTTGATATAATCGTTCCCATCATTTGAGATGAACTCAGTTGATAAATTGTTACTACCTAATACCAGTGCTGTAAAGCTCTCATCATTCTGTTCTACTTTGAGTAAGATATCATCTTTATAATATCTTGAATGATAACCAATACGTTCGTGACGAAACATGATGGTGTATGGAAGAGAACTCTAACTTTCTCTTTTATAATATCTTGAATGATAACCAATATAAATTAAGACCAATACTATTCGAAAGAAGAACGTTAATAACTAATCTCCTGACTTATTACACAACGATTGACTTATTCCAGCAGCGCAACTCTGGACAAAGTCGACTTTTGGTTTGTTGTTTATATTTTTTAATCCTATCCTACGCTGCGCGGTTTTGTTGTCCTCCCTTCTAGGCCTAATATCGTCTCTTGCTCATGTATATTGCTTTCATTCTAACATATCGCAACTCGCAACTACATTAATCAACTCTTTGTACTCCTCTACTCTCATAAAAAGATACCAAAAGGATACCTGCAATGACCCCCCAATACTCTTTACCTGAAAAGACTCTCGTTGCTACGTATTGATATTTCATTGATGTTTGATGTGATACCAATCCTTATATCATACATGACACTGGCCACGCCCGTACCGAAAGACTGAAGGTTTCATTCAACTTTCAACCCTTGATGCGTTTTATCGCCATTTCCGATTTTTCTCCTTCTTCTTCGAGTTTGTCATTGTAGTAGAAGGATGAATAGAATTGCCCCGAGACATCAACAGAATGAGGAGGCTCAACATAAGGGGTAACAACACAAAGAGGAGGAGTTGTTGCAAGATGCCTGAGTTGTAGTAGTGCATATAAAGTGCACACAAAATATCATATCATTGAAATAATTTGGTGTCGAAGTTGAGGGCTGATAGGCGATTCAGGCGTTGATCAGTCGTCACGAAGAAGATGAGTATTGAATATCAAAGCGAGCTACATACTCTATGTGCTCAATCAAAATGGGTAGAACTATCCTCGATACTGAATTCCATACTTGATAATAATAGCAGCGGCGATAAGCCATCTCATCAGAATGAAGCTACTAAGAACAATCTACTGCAAAGCAACAATGCTATATTGCAACAACAAACTCCAAACTCAAGGTTAATAACACCCGGTGCCACAAGTACATCACACACTATATCAACCGCACCACCATCTAGTTCGGCATATAATGACGGAGAACACGGCGACAGCACGCCTAATCTTACTCTAAACCGCAAAGATAGTCATACAACACATAATTCTACATCAACTACTGAACATATCAATTCTCATAACAAGTCTAACAGTAATAACAACAATAACAACATTCATAACACACCAATAACATCAACATCATGGCCAAATGCACAATCTCCACCATCTATAAACTCATCATTCAAATCATTTAATACTGACCTTAAATGTAGTTATGAAAAGTTAGAAGACGAATATACAGCAGGTATGATTAGTAGAGGAGGAGAAGGCATGAGCAGAGGAGGAGGAGGTAGAGGAGGAGAGGAACTTATACAAGTTACTGAAGAGGATTTAGTAAATGTTAGTAGAGACTTTGCAAATAGAAGAGAATCATTTTTGTATAGTAGTGAGGAAGGCGGATGTGATAGAAAAAGTAGCACACCCAAGAAGGATAACAAAGGGCAGCATGAAGAGGATAGTGATGCAAATGATAGTCTAGGCTCATTCAGTTCAGCCGACGATGATATCAGTTTCTCATCAGAATCAAGTGTAAACACACAAGAAGAAATGGATGACATGTTATCACCACCAACTTCACCATTAGAAGAAATGGAAGATCGACTATTACGAATGTCAACTATTGATGATTCCAAAGCATATTATGATACATCCTCTAATCGATTGTTTAGTAATGAACATGGTATGAGTTTTGTGGATAGTAGTCAAATTGGCTTTTTGAAAAGTCCTGATGGATGTGCAGATGAAGAAGATAATGATGGGGAAGGGTCGTATGAGGGTAGTCCTGGTAGGCATGGGGAAGAAGGAGAGTCATATGCTGGTAGCTCAACGGGAGCCGCCTCCGTCTCTTCGTTCAATGCTCAAACACCCATCAATGAAGCAACAGACATGTCAAAAGAACAAACTTTACAACTCAAAGCACAATTACTCAAACGAGAGGGTAGCAACAAGTACACGCCGCTACACATCTGTTGTACATCTTCAACTACACCAGCACATATCATTTCATTATTAATCAAGTGCAATTCAAAGTCGTGTGAGGTACCTGATAGGAATGGCAACTTGCCATTGCATTTGTTATGCTCCCATAAACGAAGCCAGCAAGCGGAGAAAACGAGTGAAGGATGCGTACCGAGTCCGATCAAAATACCCAATTTACATGGCAGTGAAGAATATTTAAGAAGATCAACTCAATCTACAGACTGTAGTGGACAGCTTGCATCAATCTCTGAAGGTGGAGATAAACATCAGAATGAACTATGTCAAATTATATATCAACTCATATCCGCCTTGCCTGTTTCATTGGCAACAGTGAATAGATGGGGACAAACTCCATTACACTGTCTGTTCGACAATTGTTCCAAGGGATTTAGCAGTTGTGGAGATTTACTCATGATCAAAACAATACTAGGCAAATGGGATGAAGAAATGTGCACCAATTTATTCAAAGAACAACCATTACTTAGTATAAAATGTGAGGTAAAGTCAGCAGTTTCCCGATCACTAAAACATCGTGATACTCAAGGTAGATTACCACTCCATTGTGCTGCTGATTGTTCTTGGGTAAATGAAGACATCTTACGGTTACTTGTGGGTGCATTTCCAGAGGCTGTTTGTATACCGGTCTTACCTCCATTTGATGATGAAACTGTCGATAGTGGTGAAGATGGCCATGATAGTAGGAATGATAGTGAGTCATATGATTGGGATATCACCAGGAACGCAGTCATACCCGAATCTAGTATCGACGGACTATTTCCCAAAACTGGAGGTTGTTATGACAAAGACTTGGCTGTGCACTTGTTACATCGACGATTAGTATCACCTCTTGTCAATATCGAGGATGACCATGACTTATTATCAAAGACCAGTGGAGTTAGTGGACATACGAATGTTAGTGTTTACTTGAAGAGGAATCATTGTGGTTTGATTTCTGCCTTGTTGGAACCACTTGTCGAGGCGGCTGTTGAGAGTGAAGTCGGGAGATTGGCTTGTGCCGCTACTGGTTCATCATCGTCAACCAATAAGAAGAGCAAGAAGTCGGCAGTGGCAGCAACAAATACACTTCTCCCAATCCACATTGCGGCATTGCATGGCGTGTCTTTTACGATATTGGAAGGTCTATGTCGAGCTTATCCTGAGGGTGTGGTAACACCCATGATATCATCATTACATACCGATCGAATGAACACTCTACCAATTGAGCTTTTTGAGGAAGGCCGAGCTGGTCACGAGGTAAATGTTGCATCAGATAGTCAATTCGTT
>Ga0214477_100516_pt1 | contig 26792 bp, 16 predicted proteins | sample M1_20Mar14CPVII9_FD_165058 | JGI IMG/M metagenome (GOLD analysis project Ga0214477, IMG submission 165058) | Marine eukaryotic communities from Monterey Bay, California, United States - M1_20Mar14CPVII9sort6BwellC16 | ecosystem: Environmental > Aquatic > Marine > Unclassified | place: USA...
CATCTCCCAAAGGTATACCATTGCAAAATATTTGTATGTTTGAATGAGCAGTTGTATCTGATAATCCCAACTTTTTAATCAGGTACAACTTGATTGTACCAATTTTTGTCTGACTGGATAGATATATGAGTGGGCATTTCAATGTAGGCAATTGTTGACATTTATTTGGTGGAATCGTATCAGCATCTAGCTGTATTTCAATCATTTTGTCCAAATCGATTGTCTTGCCTCTCATACTACCAACACTAGCCTTCTTTCCCCTTTGCTCTTCATGTGCATATTCTGGTTTTATATCAATACCTCGTGATATATAGAACTGTTTTTCATCCTCTTCATCTTTTGTTTTCATGAATGGAAATGTCTTATCAACAATAGATTGTAATGTCCTATCAGGCATTAGTTCTCCCATGAAAAATGGATCAGGGCTAAGTTTTGTATTGCAAGTAGGACAACATCTTAATCCTTTCTGTTGAAAGAAAAGTATTAAACAACTTTTGCAGTATGTATGCAAACAATCTACAAGGGTATGTGCATCACGAAAATACCCTGTACAGAGTTTGCATACTAAATGATCATGTAAATTGGAAACTGGAAAGTCAACTGAGCGACCATCTCTAATGGGTGGTTCTATAATATTGTTGTCATCTGATGTTGTGGTATCTTCCTCTTCTTCAGTTTCATCAAGTTTCTCATTAGTACGGGCTCGTTTAGCTTTTGTTCTCTTGTGTTTTGGCATAATCTATGTCGTGTGATGAAAGGTCGACAGTCAAGATATATTATATTGGGCAACTGATGATCGTAAGAAAGAGTTAAGTTGTGGAAGGTGTACTCTAAACAAATCGAAATTATACGATATCTACCACAACTACCTCCGTTTTAAGACCACCAAGGAAAGACCGTTAAAAACTGATAAGACGTTATTGTTGGTATACGATAGTGCTTTGTTCTGATACCACGGCCATTGCAATAAGCGCCTTAGTTACTCTAGTTACTACTTCTTACTTTTTATGAAGAATGAAGGATACCGCGAGGTATCCTAAAAGGAGTTTCTTCATGCAGCTTCATGCATGAAAACTCTCTACCCAATAAGTCAATAACCATTATTGTCTCTTCTATTCGCCTTGCCGACCCTCTTTGCCTCTATATAAATAAAAAAGTACAACAAAACAATGAGTAGCTCAAGAATTGAATACAGTGAAAAATATGCCGATGAAGAGAATGAGTATAGGTGAGTTTATATGGTTGAGAAAAATAACGGAATTATGTGATTTGGGTGCACCGTGTTAGTTTCTTAGTATACTTAGTTTTGGATATAGATGGTATATATCCGCCGATTAGATATATGGCATTGCTACTTTATACATGTATTCTCGTTTTGGTATCATTTTACACTTTCTTATTCGGTTGCTTTCATCTTCACTTAATATACCAAATCGATAATACGCCACATTATAAACCAACAAATTAAATCAAAAATATATCAATGAAATAATATAACAATACTATACGCAACACCAAAAATTATAAAGGCATGTAATCCTACCAAAAGAATTAGCAAAAACATTACCAAAGACACGTTTATTATCCGAGAATGAATGGCGTTCCATTGGTGTACAGCAATCACGTGGATGGCAACATTACGCGATTCATCGACCTGAGCCACATATTTTATTATTCCGTCGACCACTTGGTACTGATCCACAAAGTGGTATGGTTGATCCTGAATTGAAAAGGATGGCATTAGAAGAATATAAGGGACAGTTTGGTTTAAAGGGAATGTAGAGAGATTTATTCTTTTTAGTTTAAGGATTGTATGATATTTTGGGAGTGGGGGTTGGGTTTATAGTGCATTGGACACCGAGGATGGGATAGTACTTTTGCAACCAACTGCAGTGCATTTTGCAGGGTTATTGCTGGCACAGACACAACTGTTCTAGAGATATTTAGAGCTTGTTTGGTTGTTTGTAGGAAGGCAGAAAGAAAAGATATAAAAATAAAGATAATAGCATAACAAGAACTTTTGCCAAGAAGTCAGTATCAACTCAAGAAGTCAGTATGATCTAATTAGTATGTATCAATGTAAATTTTATTGAAAGAGCGTGGTGGATTAATTTAAGTTATAATTGTCCACAAGCTTCAATTACCACTCGACATTCATTTTGTTGGGGAAAGTACGATACGGCGATATCAACGGTAATGACAGACTGAGCAATAGGAATGATGAGGTGGCCGCTAAGAACAATGGATGGCTAGGATGCACCAATTATGGTCTCATAATTACTATTTAATCTACGATTTAGATATATTATCGTGCATATTGGATCATTAGTTTAGTTAGCAGCTTTTCCTTTATAAGGAGGTTCTCTGTCAAGGTGACGGTAGCTATTTGATGAATCGACATTGCTTCAACATTAAATAGTAATTAGCCTGTGAGTATGATCAGCAGTAGTCTTGTGTGGACGCCGACGAAGATGGAGGCAGAGCAGGACGCCGGCTGTGATAAGGCTCGCGCCTCAGCGGCTGTCATGGCATGGCGGCGGCTGTATGATCGCGGGAGAGATAACAATAATAATAATGACAATAACAATGGCACAATTAGAAGTACGCCTGTTACCGACACAGAGCACTACATATCGGGCATGGCAAGTAATAATAACAAAACAGAAATGAAGATCAACATAGTAACATCGGGAGGAAGTACGGTTAATACTGATGACAATGATGGTATTGCAATTGCAACAACAGCATTGCAATCGAGAGGAAGGGCAGTTCATAATGATGATACCAAGGTTGTGGATTTTACAGCAGTGGTTAATCAAGGAACGAACAGATACGGTGGTAGAACACCAGTCATAGAAGATGTGGCATTAGCCAACCATAGTGGTGTGTTGTACCAAGGAGAAAATGTTGATGTGGTTGGAGGTGAGCAACAGCAACTAACTAACACGTATTTTGTGTTATCTAAGGGCGAAGACAACCGATTGCAACACCAACAGAAATCATACGGGATGACCATCAGTAATGGGGAATATCTTGACCACGACATGTCTAATCAGGGGGTCAGTAATGATAGCAATGGATACATAGGCAGCACGGATTTTGTGGTAGCCGAAGTAACAGAACTAGAGATTAATGTTTCGAAGAGATTGGTTGATAATAGTGTATTGGATTGGTTGATAGGGACGGGGGTACTCATCCTCCGGAAGTATACTTTGGGAAGTAACTCACATGATGGCATATTATCATGTCCCAGAAACAACACCCCGCTAAATCACAGGAGTGCGATGGGGTCAGATTATCCGGTCGGCACAAAGGATCTATATCTTTGCCTTGACCGCAGGAGTGTAGTACTGGATCCCACCTTGCTGAATCACAGGAGTGTGATAGCAGAAGAACAAGACAGTAACAAAACAGAGAGAATCAAGACGTCCCTCAAGAATCTAGATCACAGGAGTGTGATAGTAGAAGGACAAAACAGTAGCAGAACAGAGAGAATCAAGACGTCCCTCAAGAATCTAGTAGAACACAGGAGTGTGATAGTAGAAGGACAAGACAGTAGCAGAACAGAGAGAATCAAGACGTCCCTCAAGAATCTAGAGAAGATGATTGATTGTACGGATGATACACAGAGAGTAGGAGTAGTAGCCACGTATGTTGTGACTACTATGAATGCTGGATATAGTAAGACAACCCCCAAGAGTCAAGAGAAGATGATGGGAAGTGTAGACAACGCGCTGAGTGTGGGAGCCACGTATATTGTGACTGCTACCATGGGTGTTGGATATGATGGATATGAGGATACGAAGATAGAGGAACAAGAAGAGGAAGCGCCGGCGGCAGCCGAGGAAGTAGCCATGTATATTGTGACTACCGGTACTGATGCCACGGGTTCCAATGATCAACAAGATACGAATAAACAGCAGAGGGAAACGCCAGTAGATGTAGAAATAGCCACGTATATTGTGACTAACAATACCGACGCTGGGTGTACCAAGAACAAGATAGATAATCAGCAAGAGACCAGAGAAGAAATTGAAGAAGAGATAGATGTAGAAGGAGCCACGTATATTGTGACTACTGATACTGATAGTGAAGAAGATAGTGAAGAGGATACCGAAGAGACAGTAGACGTAGATGTAGATGAAGCCACATATATTGTGACTTCAGGTACTGATATAGAATGCTCGGAAAAGGAGATAGAAGAATATAAAGAAGATGCGTTGACAGGTGTAGGAGCCACGTACATTGTGACTGCCGATACTGATGTTAAACATGTAGAGAGTAGACAGGAAGGGATAGAATTGGAAGATGACCTACCAGGCAATGAAGGAGCCGCGTTTATTGTGACTGCCGGAAGTGTCTGGAATGTTAATAAGAACAATAGTAGATATGGAAGTGGAAGTAAGTTCTCATTGCGTATTTTGCAATCGAGAGCAAACTTTGTGAACATGGGTTGGACATTCATGTTAGAGTTGGTTTTGGAGATAGCTTTAGAGTTTGGATTGACTTTAGGTGTACTTTGGCAAATGGCAGGAGTGTGGTTCGATTGGACATGGATTTATGTCTCATCACAGTCACGCTTTAGCATAGATGCCACAGATTATCCGGTCGGCTCAAAGGATCTACATCTTTGTATTGACCGCAGGAGTGTGTTGGGGAAAGTACGATACGGCGATATCAACGGTAATGACAGACTGAGCAATAGGAATGATGAGGTGGCCGCTAAGAACAATGGATGGCTAGGATGCACCAATTATGGTCTCATAATTACTATTTAATCTACGATTTAGATATATTATCGTGCATATTGGATCATTAGTTTAGTTAGCAGCTTTTCCTTTATAAGGAGGTTCTCTGTCAAGGTGACGGTAGCTATTTGATGAATCGACATTGCTTCAACACATTTTTCGGTCTGTGATTCTTTGGGTTAACTTCTACTTTCTCCATTATGCTATCAAGTACCTTCATACCACCACCAAGGTCAGACTTTTCGGCATCCGTTGGTTCAAGCACTTCACCAAATATCACGTGTTTGCCGTTCAAGTAAGGTAATGGCTTCATAGTGATAAAGAATTGTGAACTGTTTTGATTGGCACCAGCGTTTGCCATTGATAGTAAGCCCCGCCGCGAGTGTTTCATAAAGGGTTTTTCATCCTGAAACTTTCCCCAAGCATCAGTGCCGACATTCGGATCATTTGGTGGATAAATACTTCTACCTCCAGTACCGTCACCCTTGGTAATATCTCCTCCTTGAAAACACATTCCTGGTACAATTCTATGAAACTGATTCTGCACATAGGTCTTGTTTACCTTTTGATTGTTTGCAGTATATCCAGTACACAGAGCTCGAAAGTTCTCGGCCGTGATTGGTGTCTTATCAGAATACAACTTCATAACAATCCTTCCCATTGCCTTACCTCCAAGTGACAAGTCCATGTACACTCTTGGTCCCTCTCCACCTGGTTCAATATATGGACAAACTTCCTTCTTACCCTCAGAGTTAAGACCATACTTCTGATATAACTTTCGGAACAACTCATCTTCTTTACCCTTATACTTGTCAAGGTTGGATTGTACTGCTGACAGTTTATCTGGGTTGTGTTCTTTATAGAACTCGGTAAGATTGGCTTTATAATCAACATCACCACCACTGCTCTGTGCTTCTTGAGTCTTTGACCCAAAACCACTAAAGATTGAACTCTTGTTGGCTGATACAGTATTAGTACCAAATGGGGATGGAGTTGTTGAGCTAGCTGCTGTGCTACCAAACGGAGATGGAGTTGTAGACGGAGTGAAGCTCCCAAATCCCGTACTAGTTCTACCACCAGAGGCATTATTGCTTCCGAAAGCACTTGTATTTCCAAAGATATTCTTGCTTGTATTACTTCCCGTATTATTGCTGCTACTACCAGCAAATGAAAAGGTTGGAGGTGCATCTGATGTGTTCACTGCAAAGGGGTTAGGCTTACTTTCCTGTTTGGGCTCACTACTCTGGCCAAATGGCTTAGGAGCAGCTTTCGACATGGGAGGAAAGACATCACTGCTAGAATCACCTACAGGTCTACTCATACTAAATGGTTTAGGTAGGTTCTGCATTGATATGGGTGGGAAGGCACTACTCGATGTTGATGTTGTCTTACTCTCGTCCTTCTTTGAAAATGAACTAAAAGGTGACGGGGCAGCTTTAGACATGGGAGGAAATGCCGCACTGTTACTAGATGTTATTTTACTCTCATCCTTCTTTGTAGCGGTCCCAAATGGTTTCGGTGCAGCCTTAGACATGGGAGGGAAAGCAGCAGCACTACTATTACTAGAAGTTGTACTCGGCTTTATTGAGAATGGATTCTTTGGTGCAGCTTTGGACATTGGCGGGAAAGCTGCTGCTACTTCAGAAGTCTTCTTTTTCTCTGATACTGTAGTATCCTCTTTATTAAAACCAAGTGGTTTGGGAGCTGATGTTGATATGGGTGGATACAAGTTGGATGAGTGATTGCTTGTTTTAGTTTCAATTTTCTCATGTGTATTAGTAGATGAGCTGTTGATATCTTTCTTTGTACCTCCATTATTGATACTTGTATTGGCAAATGAGAATGTTGGTTTAGTATCTCCGCTGCTACTAGTAGTATCGGTATTATTGATGGAAAACGAGAATGTTGGTTTTGTACTTGATGATGCGTTTGTCAAGTTGATATTTGCAAAAGGATTAGCGGCTGATGTAGATGTTTGTGTATTGGTATTGGTACTACCCTTCTTTGACCTATTTGCTTTTATAATATCTCTTCTATTTACTGCAGCAGTTGGTACTGCAATTGGCACTTTCTCCTCCTCCTTGTTAGATAACTCCTTTACTTTTGATGGTGCATCATTACTAACATTGTCATCTTCATTTTCATTAAGTAATTCTAACCGCCGGCGTCGATGCTCCTCCCACTTCTTTTGCGCTTTTTGTATACGACTAAGAGAAGCTCTACATGGTGATGAGGTTGTTGTAGCGGCAGTGAAAGACGGCATACTTCAGGTCATATGATAATTACTTCATTTCATTTACATTCTATGAATCTCATAATAATTTAGGATACCGTTTTGCAATCATCTCATTACTCATTTTAGATAGATTTGATGATTTGACATTTATTTGTGGTGTACCATGTTGACTATATTATACTAAGTTCAATATTCGAGAGTAGACCATAACCATTGCAATTTGAGCTCTTCAAATATCACACAGTAATATCCTTGACTGTATTTGTCGGTCGATAGATTCTCTGCGGTCTCGGTTAATCTTTTTCCTACCATCAAAAGTTGGTGCAGCACGGTGCACCTTCACATTATTAACTTCAAACATATTAAAATATGATGCCATCTAAATCAACATCCTCTACTACATCACGCCGTAGTAATAGAGATGATATAGTCGATACCCTAAAAAATATCGATCCACACAAGCTAGATATATTAGAACATCGTATCCGCGGTAATCAAGAAGGAGGCATTGAATCTCATAGCTTTACGCCACCACGGTCAATTATTTCACCTGCTATTACCTCAGGAAACGGGTATGGTGGCAGGCATAGTAGAAGTGGTAGTGTTAGTAATTTAACAACCGCAACAAATGACGGTGAGGGAAAGATTGGTGGACTATTGAGTGGTGATGATAAATCGAATTTAAATGCCGTGACGTTTGAGGAGCACGCTGCCTCAAATGCTAGTTGTCAGACGGTACAGCATGCCAATAGTACTAAAAAGAGAAAACCGCAGGATAGTAGTAAACCAGCAGCAGCATCAGGTAGTGGAAAGAAGGAGGGTAAAAAGAAGAGTACTCCGTCAAAGCGGAAAGTTTCTGCTATTGGTCAGTTAACAGCTGCCAATAATAATAAGAGTGGTAATACTAGTAAATCCAAGAAGAAGGGTAAAACAGAGACGTCCGCAAAAGTAACAACTAATGGAAAAAGTAGTAGTGGTGGTCAAAAGAAGAGGAAGGTTAAAAAGAGTGCTGCCGGAGAAGACACATCATCAAAATCACCAATGGAAATAGGCAATAGTAGATCTGCCAATTCTCGTAGTGGTGCACCGTCATCCAAATCACATAAACAATCCTCATCTGCTAATGATTCTACATCTGCGGCAGCTGTCGGAACAGCAGGAACAGCAGAAGAATCACGAGATACACTCTACTCATACTTTGGTAATGCATCTAATCCTGCCGCCGCCTTGGGTAGTAGTGGTTCAAATCATTCTCGATCTTGTTCATCTCCACCTGCATTACAAAGTAAGAAGGAAAAGACGGGGAATCAAAGGACGTTGCATTCATTTTTGGGTATTAGTAGTAAGAAGAAACAGCAGCAGGATGTTAATGAAGATGACGGAGACAAGAAACTTGGGGAGAAAGTTGCAACGAAAGACGGTGGCGAGAAAGATGAATCAACCTCCCAAAAGCCAGCTATCAAGAAGAAGAGAGCATCACTTAAGAATACAACACCTATATCAGACACTGCTACCGCCACTAACTCAAATCAATCAACTGAAATTAAACAATTACACAATCAACTATCCACCCTACAAAAACAATTACAAGATGCCAAAGCACGGAATGATTCAATTAAAAACAATCAAACTTTACTATCCACCAACTTACAACGTCAACTCAAGAATCAAAAGGTTGAATTAGAAAAGGTACGGAATGATTCCGATACTAAAATGTCTAAAGCAATGGAGGTTATGGAAAAATTAGTTCGAGATGAGAGTATACGTGAATCGAATGAATTACGTCAAAAGCTCGCCAGTGACGGGGCACGATTGGGTAGATTGGTATCATCACGTATATCAAGTGGTAATGGTATGAGATCACAAATTATTGAAAGTTGGGAGGATGGTAGTGCACCCACGGCTATTAAGATGAAGAGGGAGGAATTGCGTATCAAGAGGGATGAGTTGGAACGACGTAAGGATGAGTTGAGACGAGGTGTATATCTGCCACAGGAAAATACTACTGACAGCAATGGTGATGATAGTGAGGATGATACTCTTGATGGTAATGATGACAGTCTTACAGAATCAAGGGAAAGTACAAATAACGAGTCAAACAGTAATAATGATAATACTAATGTTGACTCATCCGAGTTTATGATGAATGACTTGGATCGATTGGAGGCACCTGAAACGGTCAGAGTGCGCCTTGACGAGGTGAGGAAGGAGGAAGCAGAGCTTGATCGTCAAGAACGAGCATTAAATATTGAAAAACGAGGACATCTCAGATCATTAAAGTTGGTAGCGAATGAAGACTCTTCAAAGTGGAGGAATGAACGTAAGTTACATGAACGATATGTCTTAATGAATTTACTAGGTAAGGGTGGCTTCTCGGAGGTTTGGCGTGCCTTCGACCTTGAGGATATGCGCAATGTTGCTGTGAAAATTCATCAAGTTGAATCATCCTGGTCGGATAGTAAGAAGGAGAACTATACCAAGCATGTAGCTCGAGAGTTTGAAATTCATCAAGTGGTTCGTCATCCGAGAATTGTGAGTTTGTTTGATGTATTTGAAATTGACGATGATACCTTTGCAACTGTGTTGGAATGTTGCAAGGGTACTGATTTGGATACAATACTCAAGGATCGAGGACGATTATCTGAAAGAGATGCACGAGCTATTTTGATGCAGATCCTAAGTGGTATGAGATATTTAAGTTCCCCATCAGCCGATGGAGAACGCCAAGGTATCATTCACTATGACTTGAAGCCCGGGAATATATTGTTTGATGAGAAGGGTAATGCCAAGATTACTGATTTTGGTCTGAGTAAGATTGTGGATGACAATGAAGACGGTGATAGTATGGAGTTGACTAGTCAAGGAGCTGGCACCTACTGGTATTTACCGCCAGAATGCTTCTTAACAGAACAAGATGTGAGGATTAGTAATAAAGTTGATGTGTGGTCAATTGGTGTAATCTACTTCCAAATGCTATACGGTCGACGACCATTCGGTGATGGACAATCACAAGATCACATCCTTCGTCATCAAACAATGTTACAGGCTACAGAAGTTAACTTCCCATCAAAGCCTTCTATCACTGATCAAGGGAAGGCATTTATTCGACATTGTCTCACATATGAACAGATGGATAGACCCACCGTTGGTGAGGTTTGTGAACACGAATATTTGAAACTGACAAGTTTGTAAGAATAGTACGAGGTGTGTTTATTGACGACCGTTAGCTATTTAATGATCTATAAGTCAACGTGCACTATACTAGAATAACTATTTTTAACTAGATATGCATCATCGAATCCCTTCTAGCTCATCTCATCGCTAATCTAAGATTACGCCATGCCACGAATCACACGCATAAGCGTCTGCAATTGTCGACGAAACTGAGGTTCACAATTGGCTAACTTGCTGTTAATATTCACTAACAGTTGCTGTACAACACTGGCAACATGACGTTGAATATTCGTATTCGAAGGATCAATCGTAACAGCAATCTCTTGTAACCAAGTCAAGATTGTTTTGATATCTTCAGCATCAGTAGCAGTAACTAATACCGCGCCGAGCTGTTGCAACAAACAAATGAGGATGGGTTGACTAATACTTGATGCTTCACCATTGAATACTGCTGCGGCATCAGATTGTTGACATGCAAACAGTACAATCTCGCCATCGGAGGCGGACACAGCCTTGGTGAATGCTTCTTCATACCGCTGAGCTTGGCACAGGGCAGTGATTTCATCACGTACCCCCACGGGTTGAGGTGCAGGCGGCGGCTGTCCTGGATTGCTACCATTTTGAGTGGCAGCGTTATGGGCATTAACATCGCCACGTAAATGCTTCACTTCAGCAGATAAAGATTGAATTGCCTCGCCCATCTTCATCATTTGCTTTGACATTTGTTGTATTGTGGGTACTGAGGCATTTTGATGATTTACAGACATTTGGGCAAGTCCCTTCTCTAACGAGGTAGATGTTTGTTGGAACATTTCACGCGTTGCAGCCTCGTACGATGGGATCATAACTTCTCTCATGGTTTCATGCAATGAAGACACAATCGCAGGCTGCATACTATTGACAGCCTCCTTGGCTGCCAGCGCTGCACTCTCCTTCATGTGCTTTTCCAAAGCCTTGCCTAGACCCCCCTTGGTAATACCCCGCTGTACACCCTGTTCAATTGCCTTATCAACATCCTTACCGGATGACTTCATGGACGAAGCAACCTCGGTGGAAATTACCTTTCGTAAAGAAGCGAGAAGTTGTGTCTCGTGTGACTTCATCTGAGCAGCTACAACACGGTTGACAGTGGCTTCAATGGCACTGATATCAACGTTTGAAGATACCGCAGCATTATCTGAAGAAGTATCATCCTTAGGCTTCAACAAGATCTTCATTGGCTGAGGAGCTGGCTCGTTGGCTTTGTTGGAAGGTGCTGGTGCCGCCTTCTTATCGTCTTTGCTCTTCTTCTTGTTTGATTTCTTGGCAGCCTTGAGACGATCAGGGAGATTCTCTTGCGTCTTCTTGGAAGCGCTAGGCTCTGCTGGCACATCATCACTAGCACCACTTTCACTCAAGAGTTGCATTGGTGACAATAACACCGTATTGTTAGGAGTGGCAACAGGCGCCGCGGGAGGTGACGGCATAAGAGACAATGGATCGGCAGCTTCGGCACTGGTAGGTGGTGGTGGAGGAGGCAATATCGATTCAAATCCAGGAGGAAGGGGGGATACTGCCGGAGATGACTTGACAACAGTCTTCTTTTCTGGTTTTGGTTCTTCGCTTGGTTTCTCATCCTCCTCTTCGGCGGCTGGTGCTCCTCCAGAGAACGGCTTGGCAATAGCACCCAACCAATTGGAAAAGGCATTTGGCTTACTCTCACTAGCAGTGGCAGCGGCAGGCAATACAGCCTCCTCTTCCACGTCATCCTCACTCTCATTATTAGTCGAATATTCTACTGGAGGCTCATCCATATCATAATCATCTTCAAATTCTTCATTGGCACCATCGTCCTCATCATCGCTAACTACCTCACCATCAGTTGGTAAATTCAACAAGGTAACACCATCCGCCAACTCCACCGGACCACCAATAATAATCTCCTCTTCATCAATATCAGGCGGGGGACACATATCAGCACTTAATGTTAACATCTGTACAGCCTTACTTTGGATACAACATAAATCAACATCACGTTCTTCCTTCAATGATGCTGGCTTTGAGGTATCACCAGGGGTGGTGGGTGCAACACAAAATGAATAAATGGGATGCACTACATTCAATGTTGATACATAGTCAAATCCCTTCACGGTAACTACTGACGAACCATCATTATTATCGTCTTGTTTCCATTCAGTATCTAAATGTAATGCGTGTAATATACCCGCTTTACGTTCTGCCAACAATAGGAATGAAGATGGTACAACTACATTAGAACTGCTACTAACGTCTTCTGGCGGACGATATGGTGCTGGGCATAACTCCATTGAAATCAATGAAGATAACAATGATGCACCATCATTTTGTAATTGAAAGATACGCAACCTTGATGGTAAATTAACCTTCTTACTACCACTGGAAGTAAAGGATGACCATAATGTTACAGTATGATTCATATTAGTACCAGTAATAAATGGCGGCGTAATTGCACTAATGGATGATGTTGAGTCTTCATATTGAGAAAGGAATATAACACGTGTTACTTTCTTCTCTTCTTCCTCACTCTCTTCACCAGGGATTGCAGTATTAACACTGGAAACACAGGGTATACTGACATCAGTATCATCCTCACCCATTACCTGACGTTCATTGATATCCCATAATCGGATATATCCATCATCATGCCCAGTCAAAGCAAACTTGGCATTATTATTTGATATGGTTATATCATTAGCACCCAACAATCCGCTATTGTTTGAATCTTCGCTTGAAATAATGAAGGGGGTTAATCCACGTGATGATAATGATTTCTTCTTCTTATCAGAATCTTCCTCATTATCTCCTGGAGTATGAGAAGCGATCGCATTGCATACCATATGTCCATCAGTTTCATGACGTTGTGTTGTTAATCGAGTAGTTTCAACTAATGTTGCTACAATCTTGCCATCTTCATTACCATCCATCTGACTCTCCCCACCTGGAAAGATGCGCGTTTTCACAGTTTATGAAGATGAAAGAGAGATGACAGTAACTTATGTTAGTGTATACGGATTGCAAAGACAATCAAAGTAAAGATACACGAAAGCCAAATGAAGCACTCAAATCACCGAGACTTCATATTGAAACAAGAAATTCACATTACAATACAAACGCGGACTTTCCAGTACGATGTAAGACAATAAATCGATTAGGATTAAAAGGATGCCATACCAATCGTGTAATTTCATTACCATATTGGATTTGCAATAGCTTATCTGCACGAAGTGTATCACTTTTACCAATTGGACCAGGAGTAGTTGGTGAAGAGATACGCCATATTAATATACTAGAGGTAGTATCGCCATAACCACCAATGGTTGCCAATACGTCTGATGCAGCCGATGGTGGCAATTGTTCTTGTGAGTTTGTGTTATGTTTATGAATAGCTGAGGTAGTATTATTGTGTAAATCACTCAACTCATTCCACAAGCCATTCACACCCACTCCTTCTGCATTAGAAAGAACAGTATGAATATTACCACTACCAAAGAAGGTAGCATCAATAATACGTGTTGAATCATTATGTCCTCTTAATAATGTTTTAGTACCATTAATACGATGTATGACACGTACTAGTCCTTTTTTAACGGCATAGGCAATGTATGTTGAATTAATTGCTAGTAAATGTCCTGCTGTTGGTATACCTTCTGATGAAGAAAGTGATTTTTTAGCAGATTCGTTACCAATACCATCGTTGGGTGTGGAGCTGAAGTGGGCTATTGGTGCAGTTCGTAGTGAGGTTGTTGTTGTTGCTGTGGAATTGTAGAGTGCACCACTGCCGATTGATGAGGGTGGTAATTTTGTTGTAGATGACATGGTATGTTTAGTGTATTATTAGGGTATTATGGGGTAAGGAGTCTTCTAATAACGGCAATGATGTATGATGCTATTAGCAAGCAATCTTTGCCAGCGTTGATTTGAGATTTGAGATGTGTATGTGATTTGCAATGGTCTGTCCGTCGAAATTGAGAATTTGACACGTGTAATGATCTAAGTGCTTTGCAAGTGAAGTATAGATGGCAGCACCTCTTATCGTACTGGCAGTGATAATTCAATGTATGTTATCAATTAGCTATATCTTGGATCCAAGGTGCCTCTGTATGCAATGTAGGAGAAGGTGGTAGGTATCCATATATATTATTGAGAGGAGGGTATTGTCGTTTATCTTTCCACTTATCTTGAGTAGGCACAGCTGAGTTATACACCAAGGCACTACGGATTCATTCTATGTCTAGCGTAGTTCAAAGTGGTCATGACAATAAATATAGTAGCATTATTTCACTGTTAAGTCTGGGTATCCTAACCCACTCTTCGAAGAAGCTGAGATTATACCCAATTCCTATTCCAATTCCAAACTTCTAACTTTCATCTCTCCCCCCTCCCCACCCCCAAGAAAAACAATCTAAACTGGCACACTTCACACAAACAACTAATCCCCATTCTTAAATACTAAGATTCAATGACAAACCCAAGTTACCCGGACCAACACCATTAGTAAATCCATTCGGTCCCAACATAGGTGCATACTCATCAGGTACACAACTTAACTGAACATTAGCACGTCCCTGTTGATAACTCCCCTGTAAGTTAAAATTCGTATCAGGAACCCTATACGCCACTCCAACATTCCAGGGCGAACTCTGTCCATACAATTGTTGTTGTAACTGTTGTATCATTTGTTGTTGATGTTGTAAGAATTGCATAGCGGTGGATTGTTGCTGTGATGACTTAACTTGTGTTTCGGTTAATTTTTTAGTTGTTGAGGCAAAGTCTGACATGATGGATTGTAATGCCGATCGTTCGGAATCATATGTCCATGATGAGGATTGACGTGTGGCAGATTCAGCAGCACGGAGGAATTGTGCATCAGCGGCAAGCATGGCTTCGTAGTCGGATGAGTCGGATGCCTTGGCAGCTGATTTGTATGATGTTAATGCCTCCTCACGTAGTAATGACAATTGACGTAAGTATAATACCTGTAGTGGAGCATCTAAACTTGATTCAAGTTCTTCAAGTTTGCGTGTGTATGCAGATTTGGCAGAAGAACCGTCCTCATCGGAAGGTGCTGACTTTGCAAATTCTTCAATTGCGGAGGTACATATTTCATCAGCTTTTGATCCAAAGTCTTCTATGGTTGAGCCCTCATCGAATATCTTACGACGTGCCTCTTCAATCTAATATGTATTATTATTGATTATTGATGTGTTGTAATAATTATGGGATGTGATGTGCACATGATATATGAGACATTTATGTACATGAGATGCACTGACATGCAACTTTGCAATAGACATATCAAATAATCCTACACTTACCTTTCTAGAAGCCTTTTCAATAGCACTACACTTGGCAGATTCATACTTTGTTTCATATTCATTGGCACCTCCACGTATTGAGAGGATGATTGATGATGATGGAGTGTTGTTGATAACTCCGCCACTAACTCTATTGATACCACCGCCGCGACGATTAGTCCATGCAGAAGCACTACCGCTAAGGGTAGATATTGTCGCTAGAGAGAAGATGCAATTCCTCATGGTTATATATTAAATGATGATATGCTAATAGCGTGATTTATTATGAGTGGAAGGGACAAAATACCGGGTCGCAAGTCGCAGTCCACAAAATGGCTGTGTGTATCTTTTGAAAGCTGAAAGTGTCAACAATCTATCACAGAGTTCTGATAGCATAAGCTCATTAATCGGCAGCGGCAACCCCAGATACATAAAGCTCAGTATATATATAAACAATCGGCGTCGGCAGTAGGAGGCACATCCATCGGCAGTGGCATCGAAATTCCCTAATACCCACAAGAGGTGCACTTACTGCAAAATTAGCAGAACATTATGATGAATTCAACAATATCAAAGATCTTGAGCATTCTGCTCCTAATACAATCAATAGTATTGCAATGTGAATCATTCTCAGTATCAGAACAACGAGTCTTTGTAGGAACACCTACCAAAACAACTAATAGAATTGTCTCTGACTTAATGACATCTTCACCGAATCTATTTACTTTATCACCCCATACACCAGTGGACGAAGCTATTGCAACGTTATTGCAAGCTGGCGTATCTGGTGCACCGGTTGTTGAAAGGTTGAAGAATGTAGAAAGTGATAGAGTTGATTGTCGTTTGGGTAAGTTGTGGTATGTTCTGTCTCTCTTTGAGAAGTAGTTTTGCTCACATCTTTACTTGTTTTCTTCAATAGTTGGATTCGTTAGTTCATTTGATTTCTTGCCAAGGGAGGAGAGTGGTACATTAGTACAGCTTGGTGAGGTTGAGGACTCGGAAACAGCTCGTAGGATGTAAGTGTATGTTATGATATGTTGCTCAAATCTAAGTGAAAGTTTTTCTCACATCTTTTGATTTGTATAGCTTGGGTCAGAGTGTACAAGACGTCATGACGAGAGATCCTGTAACTATTACTACGAATGACTTAATGAAGGTAGCTGCTGAGTCAATGTGAGTTTTATGTTTCTATCGTGGTGTTATCTTCGAGCTCTGTCTTATGTCTCTAACAGCATATCATGTTCTATTCCTTGAACGTCATCATATCTTTTATCAGGGCAAAGCATAGGTGAGTATATGAACGTGATATCCGTGTAATGCATTCATGTGTATATCAATAGCTAACGTTTATGCTTATGTGTTGTAGGTTACATGCCCTTCCCGTAGTAGACGCAAACAAGGGCAATCTAGTAGGCATCATAACAGCAAAGGATGTAATGCGAGACGTTATTAGAACAGCCGCACATGCCTTACCATCGGAGAATTCCTTTTCTCAGTCGATGGCTGATTTCCCTGGAGATTTGGCTGCTTGAGTTAGTGTGTTGAAACAATGAAAGTGATAGTGTAAAGAAGAGTTTAGGTCAAGGAATGTTTGAGATTAGAAGGTTATGAAGCAGATATTGGAAGGCTGCAAGGTAATACCTAGATGTAAGAGATGATTAGAGAAATGAACAAACTTGCATCTATTACTTCTTATAACTTGGAAACTGCTGTTGCATATCCAAGAAGGATGGGAGCAACCTGCTTTCTACTTCCCTTGCCATTGCCTTGCTTGAAGACACGAATGTGAGGAACTTCACTACTAACACTATCAACCACACACTCTTTCCTCTCGGAGATATCCAAAAATGCAGCATCGGGATGATTCAATAAGTAGTCTGCAAACGAGTCTACAACCTTTCGATCAGTGCCAGTCAACAACAGCTCTCTGTTGGGCTTGCCATCTTGAAAGTTTAATGCCATTATACCAAACAATTCAACTTCACTTGATGCCATGTATGATGTCAAATCATCTATAAAGTTGTCTTTGGCAAGTATACTATCCATATCAAGAAGAACTGATGACAGTCCGATTGACGATACTGGTGATTCTTCATCAGGCACCATAAACTTCTTATAATCAATTCTCAGGCAATCATTTACCGACAATTCTGACCAAAATTGAGGATCATTCTTAGCACTACTTAATATCTCAAACAAAGCTGTTCTATCAGGAATACAGCCACCATCTTCAAGATTGGGAAATATTCTCTTCATTGTAGTTTCATCAACAAGTGAAGGAGGATTAGTCTTGAGTTTGTCACAATATGTTGTCCAATCAGTATGTTGTAATAAAAGTTGTATTGCGGCTTCATCTCGTTGTGTGCCCTTACCTGCTTCTGGTACCATGTTCACACTATCTAATAGTATAACGCCTAGTAGTAATAGTCCAAGACTTGCATCGATTGTTGTGTCATTCTGATTCTGGAATAATCTTTCTGTAACCAAGGTGCATGTCGATGCAACTGTTGCTCGTCCATTCTCAAATGAAATTGAACGTCTATCTGAATCAACCTGTTCATGAATCTTTTCATCTTCATGATGATCTACAATTTCAGTAACCATTGACGATAGATGAGATAATGATGATCTAATACGATTGTGATCTACTAGTGTTAATGTTGCTTTGCTGCTTGTTGTTGATGTTGGTGGAAGTAGATGACGAGTAACCAAATCATTATCAATATAAAGTAAATCATCTAAATTAATAATACCAGCCAAATCAAGTAAGAGCATAACATCTCTTCTTAATGATATATCTGCTCGAGGTACACTAACAATTGGTAGAACTATCTTCTTCCCTTCTGTATCTTTCTTAGCACTCTTTAGATATTTTTGTTGTTGGATATATGACAGAGTAAGTGCAGATATGATCGAATCAGCATCTCCTGCCTCATTACCAATTATTAAATGTACTTTTGAATCATTATCAATAGCATATCTAGCTGCATTGTTTGTATTGAGGTATGATATAAAATTATCATTTGTATGTGGTGAAGATGATAGAGACATTGAAGTTTTAGAAGATAATATACGTCGCGTTGGCCGTTTCTTATATAAACTATTGAAACTATTAAATCCAGTTGTACGTCTCCTTCCTGGAGGTACTAATGATAAACCACACAGCAAAGATGGTCTATTAGATCGAAGTGATGATTTTGTGAAGATCGACCTCGAGGAGATACCGCGTGAGAATGCGGCCGCCGTAGCCCACAGAATGATGATGATACTAATGGAGAATAGAAAGGCAAGTATAGGCGAGAGGCTCTGCTTCTGTCTACGACGCATCTGCATCATATCGATTCTACTTCCTCAACACTCAACTGGGCAAACTGCTCTCAACTCTCATAAAACGTCACATATTTTTATGACCACCAATCGAAGAGGTCTCTTTCAATAAAGAAGGCATAGTTAATCTCAAATAAAAGAAGGGATAGACCAGTATGCTAACTATTACTTTATCAGAATTGACAATATTTAATAGATAGAGTATTAAATGACAGCTGTCTACTTATCCTTGAATTGAGAGTCATACCTAACTCTCCACTGTGCTCTAGTCTTCTCTCTTTGTATTTGTATATAATCATCAACTCCTAATCTCGCCAACTTGTGGATATTGACACTCCGTGGCAACTCACAACTCTCAGGCAAATCTAACGATTCACGATCCTTTAGGGCTAATTCCATCCATGTATTGCCCTGTGTGCCATGTACTTTATCCATTGTTATTAACTCACAGTTCTCAGGATTCTTTGATTGTTCGAAATCTGATACAGACCACATAAACCAACGCATTAGAAAGAATCTCAATGCTAAACCATGTGTAACGATGACAATGTTAAGATTGTCCAAGTTGTGTTCTCTATCATATTGTTGACAATCTCTAACAAACGTCGGCAAGAAGGACGATACTCTTGTATATACATCTAGTCCACTCTCTCCACTAGGGAATCTATAATAGAATCTTCCAAATTTAGATCTTTCTGCTTTTGCATCCAATACCTCTTGTACATCCTGAAAATTTCCGATCTGTTGCTCTGATAATCTTGGCTCTTCTAATGATGATATTATTTGTTGTTTATCAAAGAATGGCTTTATTATATCCAATGTTTGTTGTGTTCGTAGATAAGGAGAATAGTAGAATACTACCTTTTCATCTGGTTTTATAACTTGTCGGAGTTGTTTCCCAGCCTCTGCAATAATATGTGGAGAGTAAAATCATATCATATGATATGTCAGACTATGATGATCATAAGATGTCAGATACTCAAAAAACTTACCATGTGCCTGATCTTTTCCTAAATCAGTGAGAGGTATACGCCAATCAGCTGTTGTAACATATGCACTCTCATCTACATTTCCTAATGACTGACCATGTCTTAGCAAAAATATTCTTTTCGGGCGGAAGTCGATCACGTCCTTATGTGAACTTGTGTTGCTTGAAGAGAATAATCGTATTGATCTAGACCGCCGACAGAGATGACGCGAAGACGTAGTAAATAATAACATCTTTATATTATGAAGAATATGATGCAATGATAATCAAGAGCCTCAATCCAATTCTCCCTAGCAACTGCCTACGATCTTGAGCAAGTTCTCTCAGTGTTGATTGCGTGATAGCAGCACATCAATAGACATCGACATCAATAAGCCTTAGAGCAACCAAACTAAAAACATACCATTAAGCTTCTTCTGCCATGCAAAATAAGATTTGGCGATACAACTCTTTTTATACTCTCATAATTTCAATGGCACAAATACGCACTAAATAAACAACCTCTTCGCCGCCGATTGCAATCAATAATACTATTATACATCCAATATGCTCTCACAGAAACTAGCTCGTACAATCAATACTCGGTCGGCATCATCGCCATGGATGAGATTTCTAAACTCAAGTTGTAGTAATGGAAGTTCTAGTGCCAGTTCTTCAACAGCCACACAAAACTTGACAACAACTAAATACAGCAACTCTATCCGATCATTCAGTGCTAAATCATCCAATTGGATTCCAGATTGTTCCATGGATACTGATATTGTGCATGGTGGTGTTGTGCCTGATGATAAGACGGGTGCTATCCTAACTCCAGTTTACATGTCTACAACATTTGTTCAAGAATCGGTAGATAAATACCTTGACAAGGGATTTAGTTACAGCCGTACCAACAACCCTACTGTTAAAATGTTAGAAGAGAAAGTTGCCAAGATTGAGAATGGTTACGATGCCATTTGTGTTTCTACTGGTATGGCCGCTACTGCATCATGTATCAACGCCTTTATGAATACTGGTGATCATTGTGTCATTACAAATTGCAGTTATGGCGGAACCAATCGTATCTGTCGTGAACAGTTTGTACCACTTGGGATGGAATTTAGTTTCGTTGACTTTACAGATCCAAAGACTGTCGAGGCGGCTATTCAACCCAATACCAAGCTAATCTTTAGTGAAAGTCCAACAAACCCTACATTAACATTGGCTGATCTTGATGCTATTTCGGAAATTGCACAACGTCATGGTATTTTACATGTCTGTGATTCAACATTTGCAACGCCATATGTATGCCGTCCGTTAGATCATGGATGTGATTTGACTATCCAATCATTAACCAAGTATTACGATGGATTAAACATTGGTACCGGGGGTGCATTAGTTGCTAAAACTCCCGAACTATATGAACGGATTAAGCTTATCCAAAACATGCATGGTAATATCATGTCACCCATGACGGCATTCTTAATGTTACAAACTATGAAAACTATGGGATTACGTATCCGTCAACAGTCTGCATCGGCTATGAAAATTGGTACATTCCTTGAAAGTCACCCCAAGGTTAGTAAAGTCGTTTATCCTGGATTAGCATCTCACCCTCAAAAGGAGTTGGCTGATAGGCAACATCGTGATAACTTACATGGTGGTATGCTTTGGTTTGATGTTATTGGTGACCCTATTAAACTTATGGATAGTATTAAACGTCCTTGGACATTGTGTGAAAATTTGGGCGCTACCGAATCGATCATCACGGCCTGTGCAGTAATGACACATGCTAACATGTTACGTGAGGATAGGTTAAAGGTTGGTATTACTGATGGTTTTATTCGTATCTCTGTTGGTATTGAAGATCCTGATGACTTGATCCGTGGATTGGACGATGCCTTGAATCAGCTTTAAACAGGAAGAGTAAAGAGATGTTTATGTAAATAGAAGGGGGATATGGGGGATAAATAGGGAACCAAGTTGTAGCAGTCAGACTAACTAATAGTTTAATTCGACGACTATTACCCTATTACTGCATATTACATCTATCAGCAATTTCAGGCAATGGCGGAAGATGAGGGAGGATACCTTTTGGATCCTGGCCCCGTGACAACTTGCAGACCAGACAGCAGTCAGCAGAAGTTGTTCGATGTCGACGTCATCAGAGGGGAAGATGATATGTATTACTTCCTTAATTTACCAGTGAAGCTGTTAGACAGTGTTGTTTTAAGTTGGTAGCGGATATTCGTCGAGTTTGATATCATTTTAAGTTATACCAACCTGTATCTGAGATCATAAATTATGTGCAATAGCAGCAATGATACAACAACACTACCCGTGGCTATAATTGGAGCAAGCTATGCAGGTCTTACACTAGCAAATATACTACATCAACATTCGATACCATATACTCTCTTTGACTCGAAGCAGAGCTTCACTTATGTAACTGGAAATCTAAATCTTCCTTCATGGAATGCTATTGCAAAGAAGTTGGAATTGGAAACAAATGGTAACGACTGGCCTAGTAGACAAGAAGTTATTGAATCTCTACTTAACAGAGTAATGTCAAATGTACAGTGTTCACAACGTATCGTTCAGATAGAGAAGAGAATGGGATGCTTCTACTTGCACTCCATACTGACAACACACTCTCATGGTAAAACAACAATTCATGGACCGTTTCAATGTGTGGTAGGAGCAGACGGAGTGCTATCTACAGTTCGTGCAAGTTCATTAAATGATACATATCTAATCGGAGATGCTCGTTGGGCAAAAGATAGATGGTATGATTTTGGTTTACGACGAGTTAAACAAGGTGCAAATCTTGCAATGCTTGATGGTATGGAATTAGGACAAGAAATGGTTACTACAAGAAGTAGTTGCACAAATGATATGTATACTGAAGCAACAAAGAAGTTTTGTGCTTGGGAAATATCATGCCAAAGGATTAAGAAGAGATGTATATGCTTATTGGCTTTACTTGCAATCATCGTGTTCAAATTCGAGATCAAACTTCAATCGATATATCACAATGCAATACATGCAGTCCGAGATACAATCTTCAGTGACGAGTGCCTTAATCATGATCGAGAGAATCCATTAATGACTTTTGAGCTGTTTGATAGGACATTTCAGTTGTATTCTCCGCGTCTACTATTTTGGATACAAATCAGTGTCCTGTTAATGATGCAATCAGTTGTGGCTATACTTCTTGCCATCACAATCTATTATGGAATAATCAAACGACGGCGTACAACATCTTCCTATCTACTATGTTGGGGTTGTATAGTACCCTTCAGTTTGACATTTCCAATACACCTGATACAGTTCTTCAACATCCGAAACCGAGCTATCCTAGTCGCAACAGCTGCGACGCCAACACTCATTACCTTTAGATCAGTCGAGGCACTGTGTGGATTCTCTCCACATTCTGTCGAAGATAGTTTGTCAAACTACTGTTTATATTACTCGTCGGTTATTGAGTTTGTATTTGACAGCAAGACGAGACGACCCGCAAGAGCTAGTCGACAAGATGTTATACAAAAGGGCAAGTCATTTGTACTCAACTTTATGTTGATCATACTTTTGATATCATTCATGGAGGCACACATATACGAGCCATTTAATGATTGGTACATTGCAAACAATCTATTTGCAGCAGTATTGACAAGCACGACTATTGCCTGTGGAACTGGCGCGTTCGGATTTTCTATATGCGCTTTAGCTGGCTTGTTGACTCTTGATGTATTTGATAATCCAATGTTCGAGTCGTCTTCTGTTTCTGATTTCTGGGGGAAGAGATGGAATAGATTAGTTCACGGAGTACTGAAACGAGGCGTCTACAAGCCAGTGAGAAAGATTACATCAAGTAGATCAGCTGCGGCGATATCAGCTTTTGTCATGTCAGGCTTGCTCCATGAATATATACTGTTCTTGTTATGTATTCCTCAATCAACACATGGGGATGGATATGTGAACTACAAACCTTCATATGGATCTCAATTCTGCTTCTTTGGTTATAATGGGATGTTGATGGTCCTCGAGTATCTCTTTGTTTCTCATTTCAGAACCAAACTGAAGCTCTCGACTCCACCACCAATACTCACAAGCATGCTGGTCGTTTCACTTGCTTTGCCAATTAGCCACTGGTTCACAGAAGAATATATTCGGAGTCATCTCTTTTCACATTACTCTGTGGGCTTTCCATTCATAGCTGTAGTAAAGCAAACTTAATCAAAGAGGACACTGTGACATTACTTCATTCCTTAATTTTATCTAATACTAGACATCATACACGCCCACAGGCATAACCAAACCTGTTCTATGTCCTCTTGCCTCGCTTTGGAGGAGGAAACTTGAGTGGCACCAACAAAGTAGCACTCGAGTCACCAACCCCATTCTTCTTCACAATAAATCCAGCCTCCCTCAGGTAACTAGATGCATCCTTGACATCTAATTTCATATCCTTACACAATTGATTAATACTGGGTGCCTTCATATCAGTACCGCTTGCAATCACAAAGAGGATTAGAATGTATATGTACAACTTTTGCTTCTTTTGCTGTGTGGTAATGAAACCCCCATCATTACCTTCCTTTGGTGTTGTGAAGAGATCAAATAGCTGTACTCCAATCTCATGGACCACTTGACTTTTTGTAAGGAAGTCATCAGATGTGCCATCCACAGTCCATCGACGACTGAGACGATATTGGAACTTTACTGTCATAATCAAGAGGAAGGCGGCTTTTAAGCGAAAGGCTGAACTCTTCTTGGTAGGATCGATAGACTTTAGTAGAGTTGCAATGGATGGATAATGATGAGCCTTCTTTCCCAACAGGCCAGTGCACAAGTCAGATATTTTTCCTTCCTCTATCTGGGCAAGAACTGCATTGACAACTCTCGATGCCTTATCCCATGCTACCTCACCGAAGAATTGTTGTGCATCGTATACCTTCGAGGCTTTAGTTGCATTGGCATCGAATGGTGGAAGAATCTTCTTACGAGCATTCTCATATGCAATCTCATTTGCATTCGCAGTCTTATTACCCCCTACCTCAACCATTTTCTTCTTATTCTCAGCACTAATACCCTCCTGCTTGGTAACAGTGTTCATCATTAAACTTCCTGAACCTACCACACTATGAATGTTAACCTTATTCGCTGCCCGACTTGCCATCACCTTTTGTTTCTTCTTACTACCAAAACTTTCAACAAGCATGTTAACTTGATCAGTGGCAGTGCGAGTTTGTTCCGTATGACAACCATTTACTACACTTGTTGTATATTCTTTTACTGCCTGTTCTAATGAGAAAATTGTTCCCTTCTCTGCAGATGGTACGAGTTTTAATCTATATAAGTAGTAGAAGAAGAGTGTAAGAGTAAGGCCTTGATATGCATAAAAGAGATAAAGATAGGATAACACACTTACGTCTTTTCCTTCTTATTGTATATACAGACATATGATTTGGTTCTGCGGTTATCATGGCTACTACCAGTAGCTGATGCAGTGTAGGTACAGTTTGCATCCTCACCATTAATACGACGTCCACGAGATGACTTTGATTTTGGATTTAATTTTGAACATGTAAATTTTGGTGCTTTATCAGTACTACTACTGCTTGAGTTTTCTGTACACAATGAACTTGGTAAACCTCGTGGAAATGATACAACTACAGGATCGTACTTTGGATTCTCTTGTGATACTTGTACTGTAATAGTAGTACTTTGATGGCGACTCTTCTTCAGTGATGGCTGAGAGTTTGAAGATACTCTATCAGATTTTCTCTTCTTGGTAGAAGAACCCATTTTACTTTGCAATACAACAACACTACTAACAATACACTTGAGTAATTATAATATATCACTGATATATGCGGCGGTAATAGAGGCTCTTGAGAGAGATCGATGCTCAAGGGAAGAAGATAATTATTTAGAGAGTTGATAGTCGAGAGTTGATGAGTGGACTAAATTTTGCGGTATCCTTTCAAAATTACTAGTGAGGCGGATGATCACGTCGTATGCATAATGCATTCATTCATTATCTTTATCTTCTATAAGTAATGCATCCAAATCTAATACAGGCGGATAGTCAGGTCTATATAAGAGCGCCGTATGTCCAATGACCTGTGCTAAATGTGCATTCAGTTCATCAGCTATACGTTCACCAAGTATCTTGGCACCCTTCTTCTTTTTCACAACATTACTCAATCTCAATATCACAAGTTCATGATCCCATAATGCAGCATCAATCCTTTCGAAAAATCTATGATTAATTGGTACATCTTTTGCAAAGTCACTATTCTCTTTATCTTCTTGTGATATCGAATGATTTCTAGGAAAATCAAGTTGTTGTATTGTATTGTCATTCTTTTTTCTTCCGGCTATACTTCGTAGTATCCTACGTTTGGCACCATTGATTGTGTCGTCTACTTTTGGTTCATTTGCATCACGGGGTGATATACGTTTCACAAAGTGTCGTATTATATTCGAACAATCTTCAGCTGCACTAATTTCTTCTCGTGCTCCCGATCGACGTACTTTACTGAGAACATGTACATCAACACCAGCATCTTCTAACACTTGTATACCACCACCATCTACTCTTGGATTTGGATCTCTATATCCAACAACAACTCTATTAACACCTGCTTTTACCAATGATGAGGCACAGGGCGGTGTTTGTCCGGTATGACAGCATGGTTCTAAAGTAACATATGCAGTTACATTCCAACTTGAATCAATCTTGTTGTTCTCGAATAATATTGATGCACCATTGTCGGATTTGTATGTATCCAATAGATCTAATACTTGTTTATTCATTGCTATTGTAGACTCATGATCATCATGCTCGTCTAATGAATGCATGACAGACTTTGCAGCAACAACTCCATCATCAACATGTCCACATGCTTCCAACAAGGCAAATACCTCGGCATGTGGCATGCCAGCTTTTGGATGAAAGCCCGATCCAAGTATTATATCTTCATCTTCATCATTATTATCATGACGAACAAGTATACAACCCACTG
>Ga0214477_100517_pt1 | contig 26767 bp, 13 predicted proteins | sample M1_20Mar14CPVII9_FD_165058 | JGI IMG/M metagenome (GOLD analysis project Ga0214477, IMG submission 165058) | Marine eukaryotic communities from Monterey Bay, California, United States - M1_20Mar14CPVII9sort6BwellC16 | ecosystem: Environmental > Aquatic > Marine > Unclassified | place: USA...
GTACTGCAGGAGCAGAATTACCAAAGATGCCACTTAATTCTGCTAGCAAAGGAAGTCTAGATGGATTGAAAACCAAGGGAATCAGTACACTGCCACCACCTCCAATGAAGTCTTTTACAAACAAGCAAACTCTTGGTGGCTTAAAGTCGACGGGTGCTAAGACTGTTTTTGGTGGAGTAAAGACACCAAGTATTAAAAAAGGAGGGCTGCCTAAGATACCTCTAAAGTCATTCAGTAAAGGGGTTCTCGAGGATCCAAAAGCTAAGGGAAGTACATTGCCACCTCCTCCTATAAACAAATCAGCATTCGGAGTAGAGAAAAGCAGTACACCACCTCCCTTCAAATCAATTAGTAAAGGAGATGCCATTGGCGGGGTAAATTCTAAGGGGATTGTCGGGAAAGGCTTGCCATTTATGAAAAAGTCAAGTACAGGTAATTCAAAGGTTGGAAGCAAGAAGACGATGCCATTTCCAATTAAAGGAGCTGGCTCCAAGTCAACAATTCCTACTGGTAAATCAAAGTCGTTGGAACTCAAGAGTCCTTCCTTTGAAAAGTTGGAATCCAAGGGTAGTACATTCCCATCATCAACATTGAAAGGCAAAGAATCTGGGTCAACACCACCAGCTGTTAAAGGAATGCCTTTTATGAAGAAATCAATCACAGATGATAAGGGACTTAGCCCATCAATCTTAGATGAGAGTACAAAGTCAATCAAGTCTCTGCCAACACCACCGAGTAAGACTTTCATGAGTAAGAAGATTGGATCAGATGCAAAGATGACATTTAAGAAATCAATAAGCATGGATAGTTCCAAAATGGAAAGTAAATTTCCAATCAAATCGTCATTACCACTGAAGGGAGCTGCTTTCAAGTCATCGGCGATAGGTCAACCAAAGTCCTTGGGATCTTTGAATAAAGCAGGAGTAGTATCAAAGATGGAGGGGCTAAAAATCAAGAGTCCTGCATTTACAAAGTCCAAGGGTGTGGTATTGAAAGGAAAAGAATCTGGGTCACCGGTTCTTGGAAAGGGGATGCCTTTTATGAAGAAAACAATAGCGAGTTCAGAGGTAAAGGGGTTTGCAACAAATGAGACAAGTGAAAAGGTGACTAATATACCACCACTGAAATCGTTTACAAAGACTCCATCATTCAACAAGAGTCCTCTAAAGATGAAGACTTCGCCGATGAAAGGTTTTGAGATGAAGTCAAAGAGTATGTCGACACAATTTGGTAGCAAGAAACTATCTGCCGGCAAAGGGATGCCGTTCATAAAGAAGTCAATGTCTCCTCCAATGAAGACGGTGGGTATGGAATCTCAACATAAAGGTGACGAGACTGGAGGCATAGAGGACGAGGAAACAACTGATGAAATTGATCTTAGTTCTTCCTCCATGTCACCAGCTGCTTTTGATGAAGTAGAAGCCACCACGATGATGGATTCATCTAAGGAAGAGCTACCACCGCCAAGAAATAACCTTGGTGGATCGTTTACTCCTCAAGCATTTACACCTCCTCAAGCAAGAAAAAGGCCAGAGTCACCTGCAGATACTGTCGATGGAGAGCCACTTATCATTCGGCAGCAATCATCGAAATCATTAAAGAAGCCTCCTACAAAGATATTTGGAGGTGATTCGTTCTACGGAACAACCACTTCTAGAGTTTATGGACTCCCTGGTCCTGCTGAGAACAAGGTCATGACAACTACAGATGCTAAAGATGAGCCTACAAGTGCCGACAAAGATATTATCAAGAAAACTCCTGTAGAAACACCGAAAGAGAAATCAGTTGTTGCAGAGTCAAGACGAAAAGAGAGTGCTAATGCTGACAAGCCCAAAGAGGAGAGAAGACTTGTAGACGATGAAGAACGTATTTCTTCATTATTGGCAGATGCAGAACGAAAGATGGCTCTACAGTTGGACAGAATTGAGGAGGAGCGTAATCAAATGAAGCGTGAACAAGCTCAACTTGAAAACAAGATGTTAGAAGCAGAGAAGTCTCGTGCAAAAGAAGCAAACTTGCTTGAGAAACGACTATCCGAAGAGATGATAATAGCAAAGCAAAAGCTACAACAAGAAACAGATCAAAAGGAATCGGAAAGAGCTAGAAGTAGGGCAAGGGAGGAAGCTCTCTGGATCGAAGAGCAACAGATTCTCGTCCAAAAGAAGTTAGAAGAACGTGTCGCAGAGGAGAAAGCCAAAGCTGATGCTGCGATCCTTGAAGCCAAACAAAAGTTGAAACAAGAAGTGACAAAGATGGAGTTGGAAAGAACTCAAGCCAGAGAATTAGAAGAATCCCAATGGATGGAGGAACAACAAAAGAAACTAGACGAACAGCTAGCAGAAGAACGGGCAAAAGTGAAGGCTGAGTTGTCTCAAGCGAAACAAGTAATGAGAGAAAGAGAGGCCCAGCAAGCTCAACTCAGGTTAGAGGAAGAAGCCCGTTTGACTGAAGAACAAAATGAACGAGTTCAATTACTCGAGGAACGTTTAACCGAGGAGAAACGAACCAATGTGAAAGATGAACCAACTGAATCTAAATCTGAGGCAGATAAGTTGGAGGAGCTAGACAAGATGGTCGAAGAGAGATTACAGTTACGTATTGATGAGCTAATGAAGGAGCGTGAAGAGCAAGCTGCCAACACTCAGATATCTGCAAGTGACCTTCTACCTAAGAGAAGTCTCGGAGACACAAAAGATACTGTTACCGATGATGCTATAGCTGCCAGAAGCTCATCAACAGGTACACCACCGTTCACTGATGAGATTGATTCGACGAGTAGTGACGATATCAAAGAAGATGTCGCTGTTGATGCTCTAGCCACCGACCCCAAACACTTGGAGTTGGTACAAATGTGTCTTCCAGCAGAGTTTGACCCTTCAAGCCCCATCTATGCACAAACCAGCTCTGAAAAGATAGACAAAGAGACGTGTCTTCTACCATCAGAGTATCCATTTGTCTCTCTATTGAGGGATTCATCTCCTTACATTGTCAACCACCGACAGTCAACTATAGTGTTTCACTTGCCAGGCGATTTGATAAGTAACGTTTCTCGTTTCAACAGTGTAATAGACGACATTGCACTTACATGGTTATTTGGGATGAAGATAGTGATTTGTGTTGGCTGTAGGAAACAGGTATTAGAGAGAATGAAAAGGATGCATAGGAATGATGGCTACTTCGATTCGTCCTCAATGCGAGATGTTATGGCTACAGACTTTGAAACACTTCGTGTTCTTGAAGAAGAGGCTGGTTTTGTTCGATTTGAGGTAGAGAGAGTTTTGAACCGTTGTTTGAGAAATAAAGGAGCTGACTGTAATGTTGTCTCAGGAGCTTTTGTTTCGGCAAAGCAATACGGAATAGTCGACGGAAAGGATTACAAGGTGAGAAATCTCTTTTGAAAAGTTTATATGTTAACTACTACTTCTTGTTCTTCAGTCTACTGACATTTGATTGGCTGTTGTTTTCATAGAATGCTGGCTATCCAACAACGTTGCAAAGTGATCGCATTGAAAAGTTCCATTCTAGAAGTGATGTTGTCCTCCTTACTCCTCTAGGGTTTACAAAGGATGGCGATGCAGTCAGCATTCAATCTGAGTCTTTAGCTGCCTTTACCGCAGGAGCTCTTGATGCTTCCAAGCTTGTTTACATATCATCAAACCATCATATACTCCGTGGAAGTACTGATGAAAATCCCAACCAGAGAATACAAATGATTCAAAGATCAAATGTTCTTCAAATACTAGACCACTATGGATTGCATATGGATTCAGAGACAGGTTTCCCTCATTGGTACAATAGAAATCTAGGAGATGATCTTGATCGTGATCAACGAACCATGTTATTAAAATTGGGATGGTCAGTCCATGCACTTGACAGAGGAGTAGAGCGTGCCCATATAATTGACAGTGAAGATGGAGCATTGCTTGAAGAGTTGTTTACTGCAAGACGGGGGTATGGCACGTGCATCAGTAACGATGATTATGAAGCTCCACATCCTGAAGATACAAATGATGATTTGAGAGTATTGACGATGGACTCATAAAGTAGTCTAGTTTAAAGTCTAAGATATTGTATATTATACTCTCTCTGTGTGTGAAGGACTGGCCTTGCTGTATGACTGGCCTCACCATTCAATGACAAAGAGTAAAAAAGAAAGTGAAATATTACACAATAGTTGAGGAACATCAAACAAGGATGGTATCCTAAAACAAAGACAATATTGTTACCAGATAGTTTGAAAGATGATCCTTGTATCGCAGGTTTCTTGCCTCAGATTTGGATTTCCTGCCGACTTTCAGGCAACGTTTGGCCATCAAGTGGTACACCTCAGAGATGTAGGCTTGCTACTATAGTGCTTGTTTGGCATTGTATACATGTATAACAGGGTGATGAACACTCCCAGCATGATTGTAGGGCCCTCCATCATACTTTTACAGCCCCATGTTGGCAGGTTTCATGCCTCAGACCAGGAAAAATATTGATTTTTTGTCAACTCTCAGGCAATGTTTGGCCATCAAGTGGCACCTCAGAGATGTAGCCTTGCTACTATAGTGCTTGTTTGGCATTGTATACATGTATAACAGGGTGATGAGCACTCCCAGCATGATTGTAGGGCCCTCCATCATACTTTTACAGCCCCATGTTGGCAGGTTGCATGCCTCAGATCAGGAAAAATCTCGATTTTTTGTCAACTCTCAGGCAACATTTGGCCATCAAGTGGCACCTCAGAGATGTAGGCTTGCTACTATAGTGCTTGTTTGGCATTGTATACATGTATAACAGGGTGATGAACACTCCCAGCATGATTGTAGGGCCCTCCATCATACTTTTACAGCCCCATGTTGGCAGGTTTCATGCCTCAGACCAGGAAAATCTCGATTTTTTGTCAACTGTCAGGCAATGTTTGGCCATCAAGTGGCACCTCAGAGATGTAGGCTTGCTACTATAGTGCTTGTTTGGCATTGTATACATGTATAACAGGGTGATGAGCACTCCCAGCATGATTGTAGGGCCCTCCATCATACTTTTACAGCCCCATGTAAGCGGATTTCATGCCTCAGATTTTGATTTTTGTCAACTTTCAGGCAATGTTTGGCCATCAAGTGGCACCTCAGAGATGTAGGCTTGCTACTATAGTGCTTGTTTGGCATTGTATACATGTATAACAGGGCGATGGACACTCCCAGCATGATTGTAGGGCCCTCCATCATACTTTTACAGCCCCATGTTGGCAGGTTTCATGCCTCAGACCAGGAAAAAAACTCGATTTTTTGTCAACTCTCAGGCAACATTTGGCCATCAAGTGGCACCTCAGAGATGTAGCCTTGCTACTATAGTGCTTGTTTGGCATTGTATACATGTATAACAGGGTGATGAGCACTCCCAGCATGATTGTAGGGCCCTCCATCATACTTTTACAGCCCCAAGTTGGCAGGTTTCATGCCTCAGATCAGGAAAAATCTCGATTTTTTGTCAACTCTCAGGCAACATTTGGCCATCAAGTGGCACCTCAGAGATGTAGGCTTGCTACTATAGTGCTTGTTTGTAAAAGACTTCATTGGAGGTGGTGGCAGTGTACTGATTCCCTTGGTTTTCAATCCATCTAGACTTCCTTTGCTAGCAGAATTAAGTGGCATCTTTGGTAATTCTGCTCCTGCAGTACTTGTCTTCTCTACGGACTTAAAAGTAGAATCCTTCAGTGGAGCCTTGAATGATGGAGAAGCCGAAGTGCTTATACCTTTAGGTGCATCATCCCCCTTGAGTGATATCTTTGGAGGTGAAGCGAAGCTCTTGCTCAAATCTTGTTTAACAACATTCAATGGGGGAGGGAAGCTTGGCTTTTGCTTTGATGCACTGCCCTTTACCACGCTGCCTTCGTCACCACTCGATGTGGGTGGTGAATTGGTGACACTACTACCCAAACTACCCTTACTTTGAGCTTCAAACTTGGGATTTGATTTAAACTTCTTGGAATTCTTCGAGAAGGCTCCTTTTGAGAATCTAGACACTTGTTTACCAGGCATTGAATTGAATTGTGGAGCAACTACTTTCTCCTCCATTTGCTTCTTCTCCGCCTCTTCTACCCCAGTTGTTGCAACAGTAGATGAAGCTTCCTGGCCTTTAAGAGTTGGTTTGACCGAGGACTCTAGCTCTTTGTCTTGTTCATCAGGTGTTGATATCTGTCGTGAAGCACCAGATCCTTGAAATTTTGGTGCTAGAATCCCCTTAGCTTTCAATGCTGATGATGTCTTGGCCTTGCTTCCAAATATACCATCCAAGCTCTTCTTACCTCCTTTGAATGTATCAGGAGTCTTCTTTGCAAATGGAAAAGGTGACGATCCAACAACTTTAACCTCGCCTAGTTTTGGTGGAGGAGATGACAGCTTGGACTTTGCTTCCCCAATCTTCAACGAGCTCTTGACACCTCCCTCCATGCTCTTGCTACTGAGTATACCATCTAACATCTTCTCTCCTCCCTTGAAAGACGCTGGCGTTTTCTTTGTAAATGGTAACGATGATGATGATTTAACTTTGCCTTTTAGACCCTCTAGCTTGGACTTTAATCCACCCACTTTCTTTGAAGTTACTTCTGTTGATTTGAAACCATTCAAATTGCTACTGATTGTGGAAGATTCCTCTTCACCTTTTATAGTGGGAGATGATTTAAGTGTATCTGCAGGCATTTTAGATTCTTTCGCCTGTAATGACTTTGCTACCTCGTCTGCCGCCTTTAGCCGTTCAAGTCTTACAGCCTCGGCATCTTCAGCCGTACTGCCTTCTTCAATAGCAGTTGGAGTTGTCGTCTTCTTCACAGGCATAGATTTACCCGACAACCTGTCCTTCCTGATTTGTTCCGCCTCTTCTGCTGTTATACCATCAGTCAGCTGTTGAGTTAATTTGGGAGTTGATGTGGTCTTTGATTTGTCAACGAGTTCATCACTGTCACCCTTAGCTCCCAACTTAGGCGTGGATAAAGTAGAAAAAGCAGCGGCTCCTTTCATTGGCGTCTTTGGAAACTGTTTAGGCTCTCCTCCTTTTGAACCCAACGATTTCAATTCACCCACGGTCACTTTCTTAGGAGATAGAATCTTGGACACTGTTTTTAGTGGAACTTTTGGTAGCGTATCAGATTTGATTGATGGAATACTAGACTTCTTCTCGACCACTGGAGACTTCATTGATGTCTTCTCTAACGATGGTATACTTGATTCTTTCTTTGTTGTACCCTTCAATGTCTTTGCCGTCTCGTCTGCCGCCTTTAGCCGTTCAAGTCTAACTAGTTCGGCATCTTCCGCAGTACTACCTTCTTCAATTGCAGTTGGAAGAGTCGTCTTCTCAGGCATAGAATTACCCGACAACCTATTCTTCCGTATTTGCTCAGCTTCTTCGGCTGTTATACCATCAGTCAACTGTTGAGTTAATTTGGGAGTGGGTATTGTCTTTGAAATACCTTTCTTCAAACTATTGTTTTTCTCTACCTCCTTCTTCTCCTTAACTTTGTTCGGCAAGCCTTCTCCTTTTATAGATTTCATCACCGGCGACATATCTGATTTTAATGTATTACCACCGGTAATAACCCCCTCATTGGTAATGCTACTAGGTTCAGCAGGCGTCTTACCCAATATCCCACCCTCATACTTTGTTACTATTGGTTCCATTGGTTTCTTCTCTACTATTGTTGATGTTTTACTACTTATAGCAGTCTTCTTCTCAACCGTCTTAGTAGTGCCCTTTAATGCAGTAGGTTCGGAGGGAGTCTTTGACTTACCAACTCGTAGACCATATGGTACTTCACTTCCACTCTCCTCATTAGATGCTTTCTTATCTCCACCAAACAAGGCTTTACCCAAACCAGATAGAAATCCAGTCTGTTTCTTTTGTGAACTACTATTACTAGATCCCTTGAGGAAGGATGTTGCAGTATCAAACATATTCTTCTCTTTATATGTTGTTGTTGGTTGTTTTAATGATGTTCCTTTGGATGTTGGCATTTTGGGAAATGATTTAGATATTCCTCCAACTTCTTCTGTTATCGGACCTTTTACCATACCTTTCGATAATAAACCTTTCTTTGAACCTAATACACCAACCTTTGCATCATTATTCGAATAATACGAAAATGACTTTACTTTGTTTGACATGATCTTCGTTGGTACCTTTGGCAACGCCTTTGGTAATAAACTACCACTACCACTTATACCTCCTTTGGATTTAAGGATGATGGAAATGAAGTCTGTTTATTTGCACCCTTCAGTATTGGACTGCTGCTATCACCCTTTGAGACACTTGCAAAGAATGGACTACTACCCTTACTCTTTGATAAGAATGATTCACGTGCACCTGCTCTGGATAGTTTACTTTTATTGATACCTCCTTTTAATATAGTTTTAGATTTTGGTATTGTTGATTTAGGTTTGATTCCTTTCAGTGTTGGTATTGATGATAATGTTCTAGAAATACTATTAGATGTATCGGTTACACTAGCACTTGTTTCAGTTGTTTCAGATGCATTTGTTTCAGTTGTTGAAGGAGATGAATTAGAATTGTCAACCCATGCATCCTCGGCTTTTTGTAAATATTCCTCTTCACTAATAACATCTTCTTTATTAAAATTTAATGTTGTATATGCCTCTTTTGCTATATTTAGATAATTCTCTTTTGTTGTTGCTTTATCATCTGATGATGATGATGATGTATTATCGGGTGGTGAGGAAAAGGAAGGAGAGGAAGTTGCTGATGTAGTTTGTGCATACTCATTTGGATTTTGCAATGGATTTATGCTATCCTTATTGATTGCATTATCATTACTACCAATACCGCGTTTAGTACCCATTGATGGAGGCGAAGTTAATGCATTGGCAATTTGCATAATATCTTCTTCATCCTCTTCTACTTCTTCATTAATATTGTCATCACTATCATTATCATCTAATGTCATGAAAGAGCTATCTCTCATAACTCTTTGTTTTTTATCATCATTGGATATTGATTGCTGCTGCCATGGAGGATGAGGTATTATATTCTGCGGTACTTTCAATTTAGTATATGTTGATCTAATTGAACGATTTGGTAATTGATTAGTCCATGATGATACATGCAGTATATCATGGTGTATCAATAATGTGAGGAAGCAGATTATGATGGACAACATTTTGTTATAAGATGTGTGTTGTTGATACTAATATTCACCACCGCCGCCGATATAAGCGGTTTCTAAGAACAATTGAACTTATGATAAGTATGCGTATATGCGGTTATTGACAATTGACACAATATTAGCAACACACATATCTGATGTACTCTACCAAAGCTAGATATTGCAATAATTATGAAGTAGGGGGCAGGGGGCTTCGGCTTGATTTTCGAGGGCGCCCCCTACTAGTAATTGACCTTTTCTTACTACAATAATAATTGATTGTCGGCTGTCGGTCCGCCTTATTATGTTTATGCCATCGTGGCCTTATATGTATCGTTAAAGCCCCTTTAATATATTTTACCACCGTGGCGGAGATTGATCACACTCATCCTACAAAATATCTCTACCTCGCTCACAACAATCTACAAAATTTACAACGGTGCACCTCTACATTATCATCAACCTTGCCTGATATAAAATGGCAGCATCACTACACACAATAATCCTACCACAACCAACCTCCTCTGAAGATAATGATACATCAATAAAAGGATGGGATCATTCAATAATAACTGATGATGAACTTCTTATTTCACCTACTACCACAACCACCAACAATATTACAAATTGTAATTTAATAACGTATGATGCAGTTGCACTAAATAATATACTACTTGATACTACCTCTACCACTAACAGCGAGAAGGATGAATCTGCTGCTAATAATGAGTTGTGTAGTTTGTCAAACAGAATAACAACAATAGCATCCACTTCTACTACTAATATCAACAACAACTCAAACAGTAAAATTATAGCAGTTATTACTAAAAACAACAATAATATTGGTAATTATGAAATTAATTTATGCAATGGCAATGGATTGATATTGGCCACTCGTGCCATTGGCAGTTCAAGTTCTGCCGCTGGGGAAGAGAGGGAGGAGTTTGTACCACAGTTATATTTTGTACCTTCAAGCAACCACTCCTCTACTGAAGAAGAAAGTGGAGAAGAGAGTGATACACTACTAGTAATCTGTCCTCCATCTTCTCAAGCATCCAATGTTATCATTATAACCAATTTATATACATCAAAGTTGAACTCCACTAATGATTCGATTGTTAAGGAGGGATTAAGTTGCATTAGTATGGATATGTTACCGTTACCTTCTTTGTCTGCCGCCGAAAGTGAGGATAATGGGTCTGCTGGAGGGACAGTGAAATGGATGCAAGGTATAAATGTTAACTCGTCAACTATACGATTCTTCATTCAATATACTAATCAACAAAATGGCAGTAGCAGTAGTGGAGGTATGGCAGTTGCAGATTATAATATTGTAACAAAGAAGATTGAGTTAGTATTGGATAATTTGAATAGTAACATTGCTGATCAGCTAGGTGATAATGTTATAAGTGGTGATAAGGAAAGCGGGGGCGAAAGGGAGATTGTTGGGCTGGGTATTGATAATTACAATACTCAACAATCATTATTAGTAGTTGCCTTCTCTGGGCTAACCGACGACTTTTCGAAGAATACAGCCAAGAGTCCATCCACGTCAATATTTTGGATTGACATGCGAACATTACAAATTCGTGTGCAGTACACGTTGCCAGCCTGTTCGTTATTGGCATGTACGCCTGTACAAAGTATTGACAGTAGCAAATATGTTGCTGCTGCTATTGCTTCAATAAGTCAAGATGGGAAGGTTGAGATTCATGTTGTGCAGTCTTTACTATCATCTCTAGATGATGAATTGAATATGAAGAACGCGGGTAATGATTCAAGTATGGTAGTGTTTACAATTACTACACAAGACACAATCGAAAATGCCAGTGGTAGTGTTATAAACTTATGCTCGCCACCAAGTAGTGACGACCAACGGCCATACTCATTTCGTTATCTGTACAAAACAACAAGCAATAGTGAAGAGGAGAAGACTAACTGTTTTGAGTTTGTACCAAATGAACAAGAACAATTGGGTAACATACAAGATATGTTAGTTGAATTTGACTATGATGGGGCGTTGAATGTGTTGAATGATATGCTGTCTAAAGCGAGTGCTACCACTTCCTCCGACTCAACTGATAACGACTTAAGCAGAGTTCATATACCAATAACCAAATCAACAATTGCATTACATCAATTCCAACACTTATTATCACTACCCAATACAAGTAGTGAAATGGATTTGAACTTTGACGAGATGAAGGAATGCTTAAAACAAATGGCCAAGTATATTATCATATCAAGTGGTACTGAAAGTAATGAAGGCAGTAATAAGAATGTTGAGACTATGTGTACAGCTTGCCAATTCATCATGAATTGGCCAATGAATCAACTAAGTAAGAACGATGGGAAATCAGAAGAAGAAACTGCAAAGACATCAATTCATCAAGTTATTACCGCTCTTACTTCAATGTCTACATCACTAGATAGTATTCTACAAGTTATTGGTACATCGTCTACATCATCAACTCTGTTAATCGAAGAACGTACCAAGATTATTGACAAATACAATGCACTTGAGACTATATCAACTATACTCCCTTCATTGGCCAATAGTGAGCAGCAAGACATACCCATTAACGATCCATTCTTACACATTGAATCAATCGTTAGTTTACTATATGCATTGGTACAATGCGGGGCTTTCAAGTTGGTTTCATGTCTAATCAAGCATGTTAACAAAAGTACTACTAGTAGTATGAACAGTACATTAACAACAGATGTGATTGCATCGTCAACAATGCATATACCAAAATCCATCCATCCAAAACATTACATTTCATGGTTATGTGAAGATACTGTCATTCCAAGTTTGTACATCGGCCATCCTATCTTGAAATTGATTTGTGGTTGGGTATGTAATACTGCAAATTCTTATGACGAGTCAGACTCCTTGGATATTGATTCATCAATATTGTTATTGAAGTCTGTTAGTAAGGCTATAGCACGGTTGACTGTTGAAACTATGAATAAGAATTATGATTATCCAAGTCTTTATTTGGATGCCAGCTCTAACGATGAGGGCGCTGCAGACGGAAACAGCAATAATGACGAGACATTGAATACATCTTCGTCTACATCTACTACACGACGTTCCAACAGCCGTCCGACTGTACTAAACATTGGTATGATTAGCGGTATGAAGAGGAAGGATGGTAGAATGATGTCAGCACAACGTGTTACTACTTTTTCAACTGCTAATCGGGTCAACACTACCGCCATCAGTAATACCTCATTAATGGACTTTTCATTCTTCAATAACAATCCATCTCCTAATTCAGTAACCGACCAAGCTTCATTTGTTAATGACGATGACGAGGAGGACGATGAAGATAATAGTATTGAGTATGATTGTGTTGAAATCAAATTGAATAACGCAATACGATTAAAGAAGGCAAGAAGTCTCGGTTTGGATAAAAATGTGTTATCATTAGCGAATTATTCAAGTATGGGTGAACAATATATTGTTAAGGAGTTGGTTAAGATGGCATTATCTACACAATCATCATCTACGGAAGGAGAAGAAGAAGATCTCATTGATAAGATTCGTACCTACGCTTCAGAAGTTGAGTACAATTTCGATGAAGCAGTGCAACAATATGCAACTGAATTGTGTAGTGACAACAATCACACCACAGATATTCCACATGCAATACTACAGTCTCAAGTTCTTTCTCAATGGGTAACAGATCCGGCTGTCAAGTGTACAATAGTATTACAAATGTTACGAAGAGCACGAGTCAGTGTAGATTGTCCTCCTGACTTATCAAGTATTGCTCAGGATGCAATTAGTATTGCCGTTGATGAGAAGATGAAGAGTCAACTTGTAGAAGACTTGAATTTATTAGTAATTGATACATTGGTTCGAAAGTATTGTGGCAACGGTGCACAAGATTACTTCAAGGTGGTGAGTGGTGCTGTTATATGTTTTTGTGTGTTGTTGTAATGTCCATTCCAAGCCTTAACCTCTTTCCCCAAAACCCTCACAAATCACCAACAGGTTGAACCATCTCATTGCATCAAGCTTGTTCAGCATGTTATTCGTCACATTGATGTGCCAACCGTACTCGAGGATGTCCTCGTCCTAACTGAAGCTTTCACTCATGTATCGAAGATCGACACATGTGTCTCTCTTCTACACTGTACTTTGGTTGCTCCTCCACAGAAGGGTTCTTCATCTACTACTACCGATCGTGCAGAGCAATGTGCCTCGTTCATGAGAGATATCTACTCCAACGATGCCATACTGGCAGAAAGAGTTGGCGAACGTGTGGTTGCGTTTTGTGCTGGGATACTTGAAGATTGCAAGAAGATGATATTGCAAGATAACTTTTCAGAGGAAGCAAAGATTCAGGCTAATGTTGCAAGCTCAACAAGTTGTTCAATCCTAGCCGCGATGCAGGATCAAGTCATTCAAGGTGAACGTCATAGCAACATTCCAAAGCTGCTGAAAGAGTTTCAAATTATATCCAAGATGCAATCGGGTTGTGGCATCTACCTCACGATTGAAGAGCTAAGGAATCCTGCCTCATGTGCGTCAGTTGTATCTGACTTGCTACAGCCAAGTGTCGATCTTCTTCGAGCAAGGAAAAACAGTCTAAATACGGAAGAAGATTGTTCAGTGCACGATGAGCTTATACCTCTTGTCGCCACCGCCAGACAATGGTGTGATATATTATGTGGTACTCGTTCACAACAAACATCTCAAATTTGGTCACGTGCCATATCCAATGTTGCATCCAAAGTGGCCAAGAGATTTACCAATCATGGATCCCTACTACTACTTGCAGTGTCTGGTCTTCTTGACGAGAGGAACGAGCGTTCGTCTTTCCATGCAATCATGTCAGTTGCTCTGACTCTCTGTGCCAAGGCATTTTCAGAAGTGCAATTCATTTCTCAAGAAGAGACAGACTTCTCGATGGCTTTCCTTGGTATGAGGTTTATGTCACAAGCCTCACAACTTCTCAATGAACACATTCTACTTTACAGTCCACCATCCATGCTTTCTGCATCTCTTTCACTGAATTGCTTGATGGGATTAGTGTGTGATGTATCAGTTCGATCAGATATGGGTATTGGCACCAAGCTCGAGAACTATATTCAAATGTTGAAGACGACAAGTCGTAAGACTCGTCAGCACTTCAACATAACCCACACGAACAAGACTATAGTGAACAATATGCTTGCTGATAAAAGGTTGCCACCAGCTCCTAATCTTCATCCGACATGGTACATTGGTGATGGTCTTCTTTTGCCACCGCTTGATGCCTTATCCCTCAGCATGGCATACTGCAAGTCGATGTTGGAAATTGAATCGACGAGTAGCTCCAAATCTAGTCAGCCTTTGATGGAAAAGAATGATATTATGCGTTTACTCGAGTCAAGAGGTGCACATTCTACATCGCTTCGTGTACTCATGCTGTCGACAGCAACATCCATGTCTCAGAGCTCTAACCCAATAATGTTTGCCAACGCTGAGAACATGTTGAAGAACAATGTCAGTGTCCTTACTGAACGTAGTCTTGGAGGTAATGAGTCAGGCCTTACTTCGGGTAACATTGATGCCCTCATGTCAGTAGCATTTCTACTTCATCTACCCAAGGAAATGGCATTCAAGGTGAGCTAAAAAAAAATCTTAGCAGTTACTGCTCGTGATTTGTCTTACCCTCATGTAACTTACCAACTAACCCTTTTGTTTTCTATAGATTTACCAAGCAGCTCTACCTTCTGCTATTGGCAAACGTGACTTTCCTCGTACCCTTACATTGGCTAGTGTTGGTACATATTGCGGTGTTGGTACCTTTCCATCGGGTGAGAGCTTTCCATGGAGCAAGCAGCAACGGTTCATTGAACAGTGTGATGAGTTATCATGCAATGCTACTTGGTGGAGTATTCTATCTGAACATAAAGTTCCATTCGATCCAAGTGTCTTCTCGCAATCTTCAGCGGAACAGATTCTCAATGGCTATTGTAAACAACTAGTGCAACATGCCACAAAGAAACTAGGGTCACGATCTACACTAACCCTTGCCCGGAGGTTCATGAAAGATTACAACTTGAATAAGCACATTCCTACTTCAGCCATGATCGAATATCTACTCTCTTCACCAGTGGTGGATGCAACTGACAATACTTACAATAAGTCTAACCCTGACATTCGTTGGGACTTGAGTCAGACCGAAACTGCCGTAAAGGAATATCTTGTCCTATTGCCAACCCTGAATCAAAATTTGGTGCTTCGACGATGTATTATGAATCTTGAGAGAAATGACTCCTGTTCTAAAGACTATGATCGCCATGCTATGGTACTCAGACTCTACCTTAAATGCCTCGATAAGCTCAGTAGTGTTATGAAGAAGAGTGATGCAAGAGCAAAAGCTCACGAGGAGGAGATGAGACGGATTGAGCGAAGACAGGAAGCCATAGCCGTTATCTCTTCCGCCTTTGAAAAGCATGATTCAGAGAAGATGCCAGAGTACAATAAGCTATTTCAACCACTCCCTCCTGACCCATCTAAACTGAGCAAAGATGCAACGAAGTCCAATGTCCTTGGAGCTGATGCACATGAGACTGTGGCGTTTGATCCTCTGGCACCTCTTGAAGCTGTGCTCGAAGATGAGAATGGCTCCAACTCTATCGTTGCTGCTCTTGCCCCATTATGTAGCTTGCTTCTGCTTCCGTCTGGTTATTTACACGCAAGGTCATTGATTGTGAGGTTTCGAAAGCTCAAGGCTTCTGGAAGTTTATTGCCATCGTTTGATATATCCGTAAGTCCTGTGATTAAGAAGTTAAAGACTCCACGGGACAAGGCAGACTTCTGTTGGTGGTGTTCTCTACAGTACATTGCTGGGTCTGTAGATCAGCTCAAGTGCTTGGATATGGCTCATGAGAATTCTACATTAGCATCGGAACAAGCTGAGTATTCAAAGGATCCAGAAGAAGAACGAGTTGCCTTGGAACGAGTGAAGCGTGTTGATGCTGCAAGAGCTGGCTTGTCCGACAAGATATTGGTTGATGAGGTACTCGAACGACATGAATTAACACCCAAGTCTATTAAGAAGCTGTACAAGTCAATCATGGACAAAGTTCAACAGCAAGCAGTACTTTCAGAGAACTATTCTCCTGAACATCTAGTTCAAGTCCTCTTGTTAGAAAGCTCTTTGGCAGTTGCTGAAGCCTCTCTTAATAATACTGATGGGTTTGCTACTCATCACTTTAGATTGTTGGCATTAATGGTTCACGATGCATGCAAGTCTCTCTCGAATCGTTATTCACATGTGAATGTAGGCAGCATATGCAGGTTGCTTACTAGACGTTTTCTTGTTCATGGAGATGATGGATCTGAAGAAATTGATATTGGAAATGAGAACGACGATGTTGGTATAAAGAAGAACGAGTCGGACCTATCGACCGTGAAAGAGGAAGAGGATGAACAAACGTCTGAGTTTGTTATGGATATGAGTTTGATGAGCTCTGGCAATCAAACTTGGTCGAATGATGCTAGACGAGCCAACGAGAAACATCAGACATTCAATGTGGAAGAGTATCCCTCCGTGTTGCCTTCATGATTTGCTTTGCAGAAGATTACCACGGCCGGCCTGATACCCCACCTTCTTCAGAGAAGAAAGTAAGTGTGAAAAAGAGGAGTAATGCCTCGAGTAAGATTAGAGAGGGTGATTTGGCGTTACAACATGCAAGGGAACTACTGGGTATTGCCTTTGCTAGACAGGGAAGTACTGTTGCATCTACCTATGGCTTCCTCTTTGGCGATGAGAGCTCTGCCTATGACACGAGCATCCTTTCAACCGTACCTGAAGATGATACAAAAGAAGATCATTATAGCAAGAGCAAGGCAGTATCATTTGCAATGCGTCACCGTGCTCTACGCGTTGCCACCATACTTTGTCCACAGGATTTAATCAAAAGGGTTATCGTGGAAGAGATGTATGCCAATGACTTCGGTGACGATCACTTGAACAAGTGTGCTTTTGCTTCGTTTGTGGCAAAAGAGATAGAAGCAATGGGTCTTCCTTTACCTCACTCTGGTTTGATTGAGCTCAGTACAATGCACTTTCCATCTTATGCGCGTACACTTTGGAGAAATCATGGTCCGAGTATGTCTTCTCCTCCTTTAAGTGGCCGACTGCACTTACTACTTCTTGAGTTGTGCATCAACCATCACGATAATGTCGATTGGGAACTTTTCATGCTCGTATTCAGTGAGTTGGAGAGACTTGAACTGCCCCGATCACTTCTACTTGCATGTGAATGCGCTGTCGAATCAAGAGCTGTTTCATTAGCAGCCTCTCAGGAGAGAATTGATATGCTACAAGTCGTTGAGAGTGCCACAAAGAAGATTGTGGGTCTTATCGTGAGTGAAGTAGAAACGCATCTTGAAGCAGCTATGGATGTGAATATATTCGATTATGTGTCTACGTTGCATAGAGTTGTATCAATTATCAATACTGACGGTATACACGAGGATCCAACTTACTTTGTTGATGCATTGGGCAAGTTATCAGAGCGTTGTTTAGAGAAAGGGCAAGAGGAAGCTGCAGATGTATTCACTGATGCCTCCGTTCGAACTACCAGTTATTTGACTGACTCTGAAATATATAGTAAGGCCAAGTCTTTTGCAACCAAGGGAAGGCATGCAGACGAAGAAGATGTCGGACAGACTCCCTTCTTGAATTCTGTTTGCAGTGAAGCAATTCAAGCTTTTGAGGGATCTTTTCATTGATATGATAGTGCCATTATGTAACTTATTAATCAACTGATTACTGAATTCTTGTATTTCACTTGGGTATCTTTTTATCTTTAAACACTACCCACAGTCTCAATCTTATACACCCACAAATATTGCATTACCAACTTTCCTTCACTGGTAGTTTAGTACTCATCTCTATAACTTATACACCGACAGATACCCACAAACATAAAAGCGTTACTTCTGTGTTGCCCTAAGGTATCATCACAAACTATATCACTCTACCCACAAATCAGCCCAAGATAAACTTTGCACTAACCCCTGGAAAATAATACTTGGCCACCTTCTCAAATCTACTTTGTTGTGATTCACATACTTTAGGCAATACTGGTGCTTCTTTTACAAGCCCCTGAGAATGAAGACTCTTCAAACGAAGATAGTCCAATATCTTCCCAAAACAGTATGGCCCGTGTTCGATGAGGGTTGCTACATCTTGACTAGCCTGATTCAACAACTTTATCTCTTTCAGAAGAAGACACAATGTACCAGCTCTCTCTATGCCAATCATCTTAAGCCCCTCCATATTCATAGCAAGTAGTTCACAACCTGTGATGTTATTCTCTTTCAAAATACTACCCACATCCTCTTGAATGCCGTCGATCTTCCTAGCCCAGACACTGACTTCTTCAGACGTCCACTCCTTTACACGACAAGAAGTATTCTGCTGAGTCCACTTAGAATCGTCGAATTGTTGGGCTAATACAGAATCTTCTGCAATACAAAGAGTAGTACGCCTAGTTACCATCATAGTACCACTCACATTAAGTACAACGACATCCTTGTCATCCCCACTGGCATACTCTTCAATAAAAGTTTGCTCGTCTTCAAAGCTATTTTCAAGATGTTCCATTTCCGCTTCAGCTTGCAATAGGCATGCACGCTTTTCATTAATTGCCTTGTTGATATTCTCTGAGAACATTGTGGTGGGCTTCTTGACCTTGGACATTTTGTTCTTCTGTTTTGTTCCTTTGGCAGCAGTACTTCTTGAACAGTCTCTAACTTGAAACACCTCCATCTCTTTGATCGAGTAGTTGCATCCACTCGACATTGCGGACGACCACGCATAATCTTCATAGCTATTTCCAAAACGTTGACAGACTTTCCCACCTTGCACTCGTAGATCGTGTCCTCCCCCAAATGTTGGGCCATACGAACTCTCGACACAGACGGCATATGAATCATTTGGATTTCTCAACTTCAATTTTTGGGAAGTAGACGATAAGACGAATAAGAATGCTTTGTTTGCTCTAACGTAACTGCCGTCAGACAGGATGTATTTGTGTACCCTCCAACAATGTGACCATTAGTTGTCTCGATGATGGTAAGAGTAGGCCCCTTATTGTCACACTTAGAGTGGAAGGTTGCATCAGAGCGGCCATCCCTTGACGATCGGTATAGAAGATTTAACTCTTCATTGGAACCATCTTCCTCAAGCCAGTTATGTAGTAGATCTTTCTTAGCTTCATCTTTGACGATTGTGCTATCAAGATTGATGCCGGCTGTACCTTGATCTAATAATCCAAACAAATCAAGATGCTGTTGAAGAATGTGTTTGTGCTCGTCATCAACATTTGGTAAACGCGGTTGGTTGTCCTCTGATGAAATTGCTAACTCATTGAGATAGTCCACGATAGCCTGGAAACACTCAGGGTTGACATCCAGGACGATTCGGCTACTTCCATCTCGCTGTAGCTTCTTATCCCAGCGCCCACTGAACATGGCCTCCATCCTAGTTCCTTTTAGTTGAGTCAGCGTAGAACGTTTGGCAGCAATAATCTTACCCCCAGCATTTACTTCAATTAAATCATCACCCTTGGCATCTGCATTTCCATTGGTCTCAGCAACTTTATGTTTCTTTCGGTTCAGTTCATCTAAGCGCTTAGTCAGTTTGCTTTCTGTATCTTTTATCTCAGCAATTTGAAAAGCATACTCCCGTTCATGATCTGCACGAGCTGCTTCTAGACTTTCGGTGGTATTAATAAGTTTATCCATTGTGATTATGACTAACTACTAAATCTGTTTTATATAATTATTAGTTCAGCTAGTGTGTGATGCGACGTTGAGTTCTACTGAAATTTTCATACAAACATGATGTTTGAGAAATATGACGGGATTCATGACGATAGAATCCTCTTCTTTCTATCTATCAACGACTACAAATACATATAATACCCAACACACAATCTAACCAAGGACACCGACACTAACTAATAACCAACGAGCAATACTAACTAAACATAACAACATATAATATACCTCTACTATGACAAAATACACCCCGACGTTGATCCGGTAGTATACTCTCCCTTGAAATACTTTCCATATTCTCCCCTACCATTCTTTGTAACAACTTTACCGCTACTACCATCCAATACAATTAATGCAGGTATACCTCGAACACTAAACTTTTGCGATAATGTATCTTTAACTTGTAATTTGTGTAGATTCTCAAAAGGTACCGTTAACCAAGGCATATTGTTTCTATAACTATCAAATTCGGATTTGACAGAATCTAATGATATGAATATAACTTCAATCTCTCCAATGGTATTACTCTCAGCTAGTGAATTTGCAAGGACATAGGCTTTGTGTGCCGAGTATGCCTCTGCTAATTGTGGCGTAAACTTTCTACAGGGTGGGCACCAGTGTGCTGAGAAGTATAACCTATGATATTGATATAGGTATAATGATAATTTAGTACACATATAGTAATAAACATACATATGCATACATATGCGTATTGTACACAGCATTGCAACACACATATAAAATATAACTCACATGATATGTTGCTTATTTTGCAATACCTCCGCCGTAAGTACCTCTTCGCCCTTACCATTTAATAGAGTCGGTCCGACCAACTTTTCGAATTCACCGGGGAAGAATTGTAATGCCATGATGTTTAGATAGATTGTAAGGGGTGATAATAAACAGCCAGCTCTTGTATGACCACTAGAGTGCAGATATTCTTGCACACTTACTGTGCAAAACAACTTGCACCGTGCAATTGCATTGTGACATCGCTAAAAAGATCAAAAAGAGCTAAAAGGAGGGCAGATTTAGTGGTACCGCTCACTTACAATATTGAGGACGAGAGTTGACAGATTTATTAAGTTTCATAATGAACAATACGTTACATATAATGCAGCAATTACACGGTGCTCGTTGTTTTGCAATGATGTGCTCGAATATGTGCTCTCATTGTCATACATAATAACGCTCACTGTAACACGTGCATTGCATTGGAGACTTGAGTACATGAAATCTGCACGCGTTCAGCCCCACTTGCCCACATTCGCTATCGCTCATGCGTGCATTTTGGGGCTTCACTACGATAGTGCAGATTTCGTTATTAAAGTATCATCGAAATAAATAAGTGAATGGAGGATATTTTAGCGATCAAACGTCTTTCATGAGTAGAAAACAATAATGACCCGACTGCCTTTCACTTGTTTAATTATAGTGGTGCTTGTTTGCCTCATTATTATAGCATTGATATAGTAGTGGTATTGCGGTGGTGATATATTATTATTGATCATATTCTTTTAGAAGGCTGATAGGACGGCGGCGGCGGTATATTGACATAAATTTTGGTATCTTCCGACCAACACATCATCATGGAGAAGCTCAGAATTGCCAATGAGCGTCTTAATACAGCTCGTGAAAAGCACGAACTTGAATATCATGCAGAGATTGGTAAACTTAACAACAAGGAGAATGAACTACTTCAACGTTTAAGTGACTTAGATAACAAGAAACAGCAAATCGCAAAAGAACATGGTGAGAATGTATCCCAAGATGATATTGTTGAGGTCATGGCAGGTGGGAAGTTAATTACTGCAAGGAGATCAACATTAACTCAACTAAAGGGTACTCGTCTAGAGGCATTGTTCTGTGGTCGATGGGATAAAGAGTTGCAAAGAGATGGTAATGGCAGAATTTTTCTGGATATCAATTCAGTATGCTTCCAAGCAATTGTGGATTATCTGAATGAATTGACTATATCAAGTCTTGATGATTTGCCTGATCCGCCAAATGTTGATGATGAATATAAACATATCTTACGACATCAGCTTCAGCTATTTGGTTTGATGGATAAGATGCCACCGGATACTAATATTCTGAAAGATTCATACTCGGAATCCATCTTACATGGTTGGTTGAAAGAGGATAATATTGATGGTAACTTCAGGTTGTTATATCGTTTATCAAGAGATGGAAAAGATTCTCAAAGTTTTCATTCTAAATGCAATAACAAGGGACCAACTATTACAATAATTGAAACTACTGACGGCCATATTGTGGGAGGTTATTCTAATGTACCCTGGAGTTCATCGGGTAGTTACACTGCTGCCGAGAAAGCCTTCCTATTTATACTACCAGAGGACGGCACATCATCACCCTGTAAGATGAAGTTGAAGAACGTTAACGATGGAAGGGCAGTTAGAAACCTTCCTGACTGGGGACCTATATTGTAAGTTGGATCCCCTTTCTCCTATCTCTTTGCCATATTAATTCCATGTCTAACTTCTCATTATGTGCAACTTTACTCTTCAACTTTAGTGGAGAAGGCAATCATGACCTATATGTCAGTATTGACAATGCAGTAGTTCACTCCAACTTTGGCAACACATACAGATATGAATCAGCAGGCAGATTAGAATCAGATCAGGTTGTAGGCGCTGATTGGAAGGCAAAGGCATACGACGTACGAGAGATGGAGGTATTTACCGTGGCATCTACACATAAAGAAGATCAAACGACAATGGATCACTCAAAAAATAAGCCCGTCAATCAATTCACTGCTGAGATTAATGAAGCCATCAATTTGAAACGGGAATCATTGTATCAAGCTGAACTTGAACTAATCCATCTAGAGGAAAGCTTCACTGATGAACAAGCATTCGTAACAACTTTTGCAAGTGGTGCTACAAAAGATGTGGTAGTCCTGAATGTGAGCGGTACAACCATGGCCGTTAAACGTACTACACTTCAGGTGGCCGAAGACTCGGTACTAGCCCAGCAGTTTGATAACACGAAATGGACCGAGCAGGGATCGTCCGCTTCCCGTGTTACGGAGTGGACATCTGAAGAAGTATGTGACTGGGTCAAGAATATTCCTGGAATGTCAGACGACGTTGTACGAGTATTCAAAGAAAACAGTATTACTGGGTATGAGCTCTTGGCTCTGAAGAAAGAGGGTCTGGCAATGATGGGTATCACACGACCAGGCACCGTGTGTGTTGTTTTAGATGAAATCAGAAAGCTCGATAATAAGAGTTATGACAATGCAACCCTGATTGAACATTCACCGTACTGCTTTGGCAAGATATTAGATTATCTAAGGATGAAACATCTACATTCTCTAGGACTTGCAGAAGAAGAACCAGCATTACCGAAGGTATGCAATGAACAGAGAAGGCGATTTGAGAAAGTCGTGAAATATTATTTCCCAGGAGATAGCTCAAAGTTCATCTTGGGATGATATCTGCTGTGATTGATTAAGATGTCAAAAATGTATTGATTGTATACTAAAGTTGTCTACTAGGTTTAGACTATAATGATAGAATAAAGTATCTGTTGCAGCTGACAACTTATATTCTTAATGATAACAATACCCCAATATAGTGCACATATCTTTTTGCTCATCACCTTGATCTACACTACAATCCATGCTACTTTTACAGCCAACAAACCAGCTACATCTCCCTTTTTGACTTCCATACTACAATCCATCACCCATCAACCTCATGCTTCTCCCCTTCTCTCTTCTCCCCTCGTCTTCTCCTCTGCCTCCCCCATCTGTTTGACACATCCAGATCATTCTACAGCCAATATCTCTTGATATATCTAATGAGAATCAAAAGGTTCTTCAAAACTATTGCAACAATCCAATTCCGTCACGCCGGGAATTGTTGCTGGCGAAGGCAACATGATGGCGGCAGTGCAGATTGCAAGCACGGCAATACTTTTCTCAGTATTGATTACCCTCTCCTTGATGTGCATATTTTGCCAATGAACCCCAAATCCCTTTTGAAGGAGAGGAGTTTGCTTGAAAGTAGACATTCTTCGAATGACAGAAGTTGGAGAAGCTACGAGCTTTTGTAGATAGAACATGCTTGATGTTTGAGTAGATGATGGTAGCTTGGTGTTTGAGCTTGATGTTTACAAGTATGATGGTAGAGAGAAGATAAATGACGACGATGAGAGAGACTTGAAGAATGAAGCAGTCAAATTTGCAATAGTAGAAAGAGCACTTACTTCCTTCCCTTTTCTTATAATATAATAGATGCGTCGTTTATATTGACATAGACGAGGTTGGCGTGCTACTGTTTATTATGTTTGGTGTTGTGATCTTTGGCCATCACACTGGTGATGTTTTAGCGATAAAAAGATATGAAGGATACCGAGTATGCTAGATAGAAGATGAAGTATGGTACTATACATACCTCCTTCACTCATTCACTCATTATTGGAGTGGTTATCTAGTATAGCAAGTGAAGTACCAAAGGTCAAACAGATTTGTTGCTTTACATTATAGATCAGGCCATCCTGCTATTATATATTCTATATATACATGTTGTCATTTATGCAATGAAACCTTACTCAATAAGAGCCACTTTGTCCTGCCCAACTCCAAACTCAACTTCCTTCATTTCTTCTTCCGAAGGAGGGGCAAATCCTAGACCAAAGCACTTCTCACGATTCTCCTGGTACGAAGTAGGACTGTTGCAAAACTCCTGATAAAGTCTATTACATTCATTAAGGTTCCTCATTAAGTTTTGACCGACACATTTCTTCACTTCGATGACGGTTGGTACCAAGCTGATACTAGGTGCCGATGAAACAGTAGGTTCATTGGTCTCTTCGTAGGTTGGTAGTGGTGTACGACGACGATCAAAGAATGGAGAACGAGTAGGCCGACGTGTGGGCTGTATGACAATAAAAGTAAACAGAGGGAGGTTCATAATATGTGAGAGGATACCATTTATTGATAAAACAAACAAACATAGTCAAAATCAATTTACAATCTTACCCTCCTAGTTGGACGGCGAGTTGGACGACGTGTAGGCTATAATTCAGAATAAATAGAAGTAGAAGGGAAAAGTATACATTAATATGAGAGAGGATATGATATAATATCTATAATCAATTAAGATAGGGATAGTATTATACTTACCCTCCTAGTCGGGCGGCGGGTGGGACGACGTGTTGGCCTTGGCGTGTCATCTTTCTTTGTAGGAGACAACGTCACTGGGGGATCAGTAGGTGCAGGAGTAGGTGTAGGTTTGGCCGTCTGTTGTATTATTGTGTTATTGTTTAGAAAATAAAGATAGTAAAAGTTTAGTACATATCATATGAACACATAAAGTAAATCTCTCTTTACACGTTAAACAATACGCACCTTAGCTCCTGGGGTTGGACTAGGAGTTGTCGGAGTTTCCACAGGTGCTGGTGTTGTCGGAGTTTCCACAGGTGCTGGTGTTGCGGGAGGAAGAGTTGTTGGAGTTGACATGGCATGTTCACCATCAAACTCGGTATCACCAACAAAGATACGCTCGAGATGACGCTTCTTCTTGCCTGAGTTGTTGATATTGATAGGTCGAGTTGCAAGCTTTGGACGAGTACGACGACGAGTTGGTTCCTATATACAATAGTATAAAATAGAAAAGTATATATGGTAAGATATAATGCATATCGTATCATTCACGAGGTCGATGTGTCTCATAAAAGTAAAAGAACATATCAATATCATATCATATGCTCCTCACCTCCGAGAATACAGCAGGGAGTACCAATACTGCGGCCGAGAATAATTGCAATAGTTTCATTTTAGATAATAGATTGAGTAGTTGCCGATATGAGATTTATGAGCCTTTACTATCGGCAACTCCACCATCGTGGGTGGGTGAGTTGTTGCTCTCAAACACACTTCTTTATGTCGAGAATCTTGGGTATCCTTTACTGGGACAGTACATGTATGCCAAAGAAGTTTCGTTTTACTTGATTTAGTAAATTACTAACAGATGGTATTACTACATCTTTCCTAAGTGTTGCAGTGGTATGTGTCACTTAGAGTACCATAGGACGCGTTTTCTCGTTCGATCGCTTTTTATTCATCTCCCCCCTATTTATTACAACTTCCTCTTGTGGCAACAATGATGTTTCCCTCCTATCTAAATCTATTTGCTATCTTGGCCATTGGTAATGGCAGTCTAGCGCTGAATAGTTGCATTTCACATATGACCTGGACAATCCCAAGACTGCCTATGCCCGAGCTACTAAAGATACTCCAGTAGCTGTACTTGATGATGATGTCATTACCAATCTTAAGAAACTCTACCCAAGCTCATACAACCTCAAGCTCATTTACAACTTTGTTCAAAAGAAAATACACAATACACGATCTACTACAGTCGTCAACAATCCTCAGGTTGCTTTATCTCCGAAGATTATGTACAAGATCCTTCGTCGTCTGAAGCGAGGTAAAGCAGCTGGTCCTCAACTCGACTCGTTAGATATCTTTGTCAAGCTTGGCTCGGCTTATTCAAGAGCTAAGAAACGCAAGGAAAAGACTGATATCAAGTTAGAAACTCTATCTGAATTCTTTACCGTCATATTAAACGGTAATGTACCTGACAAGATCAAGAATGTCTTGAGGACGACCTACACTGTTGCCCTTCACAAGGATCTTACTGACAAATCAAAGCTTCGACCATTGGGTGTTCCTTCAGCTATTCGTCGTATCGTGGGTATAGCTGCCGTCTTCTGCTTCAAGAGTCGCTTTGCTGAATACCTTCTACCTCATAATGTTGCTATTGGAGTGAATGGAGGTATAGATATAGCAACTTCTACCTTTC
>Ga0214477_100519_pt1 | contig 26703 bp, 24 predicted proteins | sample M1_20Mar14CPVII9_FD_165058 | JGI IMG/M metagenome (GOLD analysis project Ga0214477, IMG submission 165058) | Marine eukaryotic communities from Monterey Bay, California, United States - M1_20Mar14CPVII9sort6BwellC16 | ecosystem: Environmental > Aquatic > Marine > Unclassified | place: USA...
AGGGGTTTGTCTTCCGTCATGGTTAAGATAATTTATGAAATACGAGGCTTGTGGCCATTGCCCTGTCGTATCGGACTAAATTAGCAAGTAACTTTTTTAGTACTCACCGCACACCGCTTCTCCCATAGATATGGTCGTAGTATTGTCATTTGATGGATCATTGTTTGCCCATAAAGTAGGATACCTCAATATTTTTGCAACTATTTAGTGCACTGACTCCACAGAAAAGTAGGATGATATCAGTCGACTGCATGGAGTGTAGGAGAAGTGATGCGTTCTCTCCTGGCGAACCGAACTACCACACTCTGCTTATTGACTTGCTCGAGCATTCGATTCCTGTGAGGGGAGCTGCCGCCGATGCTCAAAGTGAAGAAGTGCAAAAGGTATGGACGTTAATGTAAAATAATTTAAAAGTTGTACCATACAATATATCTGCTATTATCTTAAGTGATTGTATATATCTCATGCTCATCATGATCGTCATCAGTTGCGTCCGTGTAGTTCTCATCATCAAGAGCCAAGTCTGTTATCTCTAACTCAGCTTCTTGATATTGACTCATCAGATTCCTCCTCGCGATTACTCTACGAATACCCATATATTACAAGTGGCCCGAGGAGGGCCGGCAGTTTTCATGGTTCCATGTCAATCTTCCTGTTCATTTTCATCCTGTCACTGTTTGATCTATCGTTTTACTGCCGGTGCATGACCAAGAAGAAACTTCCTGATTTCTCTCACTCAATTGCATCAATGTCGCGTTGAAATACTCGAAGTGTCATACATTGAAGTTGCAGTACCACAACTGCATAGTTGTTTGTTTGTTGTCCTCAAGTCCCTACCTTGAACGAGAGCTCCGGACGCGATCTTAAAGGGCAAACGGTATATGTATCTGACTGAATCTAAATAACAGGCCCACCACTATCTAATAGGATGGGATGCATGGAGCGTAGCGGAATGCATCCCCGCGCCTTAAAGCTGCGCGGTTGATCCAGAAGACAAGCAATTACTTTGTTGCTATTATGTACACAGTCTAACTACTCTCCTCATCTTTCTGGGATTTTGTGCTCTCTTGTAAGATATTAACCAATATATTTGCAACAATTTACTATCTAACCAATAGCAAGGTAGGCGGTAGGATTTAGGATACCAATATTTTATTTTTGCAACTATTATTGTACTCCACAGAAAAATAGGAGCTGCGTAAAGCTGATATATAGTATACAAAGAAAGGGTTGTGGTTTGTTTGGATGCATAAGGACCGCCCGCATCAGTAGTATATCACCAAGAGGGGAAGCAAGATAAAGGCAGGGCGGGGTGGTCTTTGGTATCCTTCATACGAATAAAAAGATAACCGCCCAATGCATTGCAATAGGTAGGGGGAATACATCTCTACGCGGCCTTGTTCAATAGCAGTTTATACTCCGTGTTCTATTGATAAGCTCTTTATTGTATTTTTGAGGCGGCAGCTCTTGGAGTAATCGATACACCTCAAAATAGAGTCAACAACAAAATACAAACCTTATCTACTTGACACTACACATAGTCATACACATACTTATTCTTGACAAACACCTCTCTCTAAGAGAAAGAAGAATAAAGTATAAGTATATCACTTGGAATTACGTTTCGGTAAAATCCTTTTGTGAGTAGTGAAGGCAGGATTATACCAATCACAACAAGTAATAACAATATGACGTCGACAAACTCAAATGTAAGAACTAAGAATTATGTAGGCGAATTAAGCGCGGAATTTAAACCGGATGGTAGGGGTAGAATGCAGTATACAAATGGGAATATATTCGAGGGTGTATTTGCAAATGGAGCTAGGTATTATGGCAAATCAATTGGCACCGATGGGAGCATATACGAAGGAGAATATCAGAACGATATGCCTCATGGAAAAGGCAAGTTTACTTTTAATGATGGGAACAAATACGACGGTGATTTCATGAATGGCGAATTTTGGGGGAAAGGTAAATACACCTTTGCAAATGGGCGCACCCGTGAAGGGGAATGGGAGAATAACAAGCAACATGGCAAGGGTAAAGAAATTTGGTCAAATGGCGATGTTTATGAAGGTGATTACGTTCAAGGCAAGAGACATGGAAAGGGCAAAGCCACGTACTCTGATGGAACCATATCCTCACGGAAATGGTAGGGGGACTTATCCTAATGGAAACACTTATGATGGTAATTTTGTTCGAGGCATGCGACATGGAAAGGGTAAAGTATCAAATACTGCCGGAGACGTACATGAGGGATATTATAAGAATAATGAAAAGCACGGAAGAGTTAAATCCACTTTTGCAAATGGAAGTAATTATGAAGGAGAATGGGAGAATAATAAAAAACACGGAACATTCAAATTTACAGAATCAAATGGTGATCAATACGAAATAATATACAGCCATGGGAAGCTTCAATCAAAGAAACGTTTTGCCACACTTGTCATTGATGAACGCCCTTCTCAGCGTCGCCGTACCGAGGAACCTCAACAGATTGCGGTATTGAAAGAAGAGCATCTCGTATGTCCCATCTGTGGGGATAACTTCTCTTTCAATATGAATACAAATGATGATGATGTTAGAAGACATTTGCCAGTTATCGGATTATGCCAACATAAGTGTTGCCTTGGGTGTATTTTGAAGCAGCAAGATGCATGTGCCGAGAACAATGGCGGTGATGTACCTGAAAATGTCGACTGCATGCATTGTAGGAGAGTTGGAGCGTTCACTCCGGGTGAGCCGAACTATCATACTCTGCTCATTGACTTGCTCGAGCATTCGATTCCTGTGAGGGGAGCTGCCGCCTCTCAGAGTGCTTAAGTGTAAATGATATGGACATCAGTGTAAAATAGTTTAAAAGTTGTACAATGTCTCTAATATTATCTTAAGTGATTGTATATATCTCACGCTCATCATGATCATCGTCAGTTGCATCCGTGTAATTCTCATCATCAAGAGCCAAGTCGGTTATCTCTAGCTCTGCTTCTTGATATTGACTCATTAAATTTCTCCTTGCTATTACTCTACGAATGCCCATAATAACTACTATAACTGCACCTAGTACGAAAAGAGCAGCAATACTTCTACACTCTGTAGAAGAACAGTCATGTTTCATATCATCTAAGATATCAGATGCCATTGATTGTATTTCCTCTTTGCTAAAGAGATGGTGGGGAAGGTTATCCGATTCATTTGTATCCAGAGACTCAGATTCATCAGGACTAGCTTGATCTGAAGACGACTTATCTGGATTGTGTGTCGAGTCATAGATTTCAGCCTCTACTTCAGTAATCTCAGCATTAGTAGACCAACCATCTCCATCAGCCAGGGGTGTATTTTCAGTTTCAGTTGCAGTTAATTGACTAGAAGAGGTGGTGGTAGGAGAAGCAGTTCCTTTTTCATCTGCTGTGGGTGCATATGTTGGGAAAGTGTTAACTAATCCACCGCAGTCAGAAGCACAGAATGGTCCACCAAGTTTCTTCAGAGGTGGACCATCAGCGAATGAACAACCTGATCCTTTGAATATGTTCTTTGCATGATCATACGGAAATGCATCTTTCCATTTACATAGGTTTTGGTTAAACGATCTGGGGGATCAGAAGTTAATTCCATACAATGGTGACAAGTATATTCAAAAATAGAATGGGTTAGTATTTGCTTGTAAAAGAGCAAAACCATATCATATGCATAATTTAACACAATCCGCAACCATACAATCAACTTCTGCTTACCTTGCACCTTTGAACATACTATCCACCTTGACGTGCTTTGGCAGAGCCCAGTTCGATACATCTTGGTTAAATATCAACGCATCCATGAACATTTCTTTATTGAGGAGAGATTTAATGTCAGTAAAAGTATAAGATACATTTCCTTTACACATGAAATTGAGCATCATTTACCTTTCATTGTCAAAGCTGAAGAAGTATCCCACTGAGATAATACATAGTAAACAACATAAGTTAGGATGAGCCACATGATGAAGGAAATGATAAAGAGAATGATATGAACCAACCTTCGAAACATCACCATTGAAACTCGATGCTCCATCGAAACAGCCCTCGAAATATCTGAGTAAAATTGTGTGAGCAAGAAAGTATGATAAAAGTAGATAACAAGAACACACATGAACTTACTCCACCTTTGACGTGTCCCATGTGCTTATATCGCCATTAAATCCTTTCGCTAAGCTGAACATTTCCCACTAACGAGAAAGAATGGAGGGTGGAGCATTTGAGGTTAATTTTCAACATATAATCATACCTAAGGTAAGTAAAAGAAGCAAGACTATATCTGCTTACCATGTTTGTCACACGTGACACATTCCACTTTGACAGGTCGCCATTAAAGATGGGAGCATCATAAAACATCCACTGAGGAGTTTATTGATAAAAGAAGAGTTGAGTTACTCGTAAAGATAGCCAGTACATATGATATGAGCAAACAAGCAAAGCATTAATCTTCTCACCTGAGTTTCGTTTAGAGAATTAGTCTTCCATGAACTAATGTCAGTGTTGAACACTTTGACTCCATTGAACATACCATACATTGTAATCACTGTCCGATTCATATAGTTAGTTGGGAGGAAGAATGATGGGTTAGACGTTTAAAGATTAAACACTTCGTAATACAAACAAACCATGCACAAACACTGTATTCATACCATTAGAAACATCCCATTTACTAAGATCTCCATTAAAGGATTCTGCAAAGCTGAAAGTCTCATAAAAATCAGTGTTTGAACTTGTATTCCAATCTGATATGTCTGATAGTGTTTTGATTTACGGATAAGCGTGTGATGGATAGGTTACAAACATATATGAACAATATATAACTCTCACCTTCATTAAAATCTCTCTTTCCACTAAAAAGAAAGTGCATATTCGTTACATCTCCTGTACACCATCCATTCATTGGCCAACCATAGGTAGCTTTGACCTTGTTGCAATCTTCTTCATTGGCTGATATTTTGACAGTTGTACCATATTCACTTACGGCACCTTCACCACCTTTGAAACATGAATCTATAGCATCTTTTAATTCATCGCGTTCTTGAAAGCATTTAAATTCAGATGCACTGACTATCATGTTTAAGTTTGGGTTGTTATTGTTTGTTAATGATGATATACTCAGTATCAATACTATTGATGATGTAAACTTGGATAATAAATGATGGAGAAGCATATCGGATAATATGGTTATTGTTTGTATATACCTTATCTATACTTGGTGGCAGTAGGCAGTACCTCTAGGTGCACCGAGTTAAGATTTAGTATGTTGCAATGATGCACCGAAGTTGCAGTAAAAGTTATGAGTATGCAAAATGTGAATATTTATTAGTTCTCTCAATACCACCACTTTATAAACAAACAGTGTATCAAATGAGGCCGATATAGATATCGAACAACCAACAGCAACGAGCAACAGGCAACTTAGATACTTGCCTTGTGCAAGTAGCAAGATTTTAGTTTTCATGCAGTGGAAAACTCTGTTTAGTAAAAAAGAAAGGATATCGCACCGAGACCCATGTTACATTATCAGGAGACGAAATCATTGGAGACTTAATAACTCGAGATCAAGCTTTATTACCATGGTCTATAAGCCCTTATGGAAAATTTGGAGGCATTGCAGCACGCTTTTGGTATGGAGAAACAGCGATAAACTTGAAAAGTGTGCTTACAAAACGCCACGCAAAATCGGCAGCATCATTGGCAGTTAGCAATAAAGTTCCTAGTGGAGTGCTAGAACGAGCCAATAAGGTATGGCAACACAAACACCCAGGAGACTTCTTTGGAAGATCATATAAGTCCCAGACACCTTTCATTTATGCGAGCCAAGTTTTTGGGCGACTTACTTGCAAGCATAATGGACAACATATCATTAAGAGTATGAGCACCATTGGAAATCCGATACCAGCTACAAACGAGGGGATGGATCTGGATGATGACAGCAACATGGTTGACTCAGCTATTACATCCTACGAAGGAAATATTAACGCTCTTAATAGCGTGAACATACATAGAATAAGGACGGTATATGCCTAGATCTTCTAGCGCATAATGGTCTCACTACTTAAACACACACTCACACACACACCGTATCTTTTAGAAAATCAATTTTGATACGTTAATTAAGGCGGTGGTGATAAAGGATAGGAGAGACAGGTATTATGGATGTAAAGATCTCCTCTTACAACGTCCATTCTTGTGTAGGCAATGATGGTATTTATTCAGTAAATAGAGTTGCAAGTGTTATTCGAGATGGTTGTGCCGATATTATATGTGTACAGGAAATTGAGGTTGTCAATGATATACCAATCCAAACTCGAATATGGTCAGTACTTCATAATGATGATCAACCATCAATAATTGCAAACCTAACAGGATTACAATATCATGTATTTGTACCTGCTATACGATGTAAGGCATCTAGTAGGTATAAAGAGTGTCACGATGAAGTATCTGCCAATGATGTCTCTGGTAATTTCAATGACGATGAATGGAAGAGACAATTGCAATGTTCTTCTGATTCTAATTCACAAAATAGAAGAAATGATACAGGGAAGTTTGGTATAGCTATTCTATCACGATATTCAATTGTTTCAATTAGAATACACAAATTCAAAAGATACAAGCACAAGACAATACGCAATTGCATGGCATGTCTCGTATCTTTACCAAACGATACTAGAATCTGGGTCGTTAATACTCATTTAGGATGCCACTTCATTGGAAAAGAACAACATCAACAAGCAAAAGAACTAGTATCATTTATAAACTCATTAGAAACAAACCATACAAAGATTGCTGGGGCCATAATATGTGGAGATATGAACTCTCCATCGATATATCAGAGCATCAAAACATTAAAAAGGTCGGGAATGCTAGATACTTGGAAGTTGAATGGACAGGGAGTTGGCGGGACGTTTCCATCTTACACACCAATACCTTGTTTTAGAAAGTTGTTTCGTTTGGACTATATCTTCCTGCGTGAGAGTGGAAGGAGAAGGATACTATGCAAACTTGTTTATGTCCAAGATGATGGCTCTACTCATTTGGCAAGTGATCACTTACCTTTGATCGCTGTTTTTGTAGTTGGGGGCTAGATATACGAGAAGAAAAAGTTTAGTTATTGTCTGATTCTAATTGTATTATCTCCTAAGTGTTGTAGCTCGCTAATCCAAGCTTATCTATACAAGTAATCCCCTGGAATCATGATGAAAGATTTCCATCCATAGTCTTAATCAACTTGAGGAAATCATCTTCAGATACTTCATTCTTTTCTTCCTCCAAGCTTGATGTAGTTGGTAAAGCCGGTAAACTATCCCATAAACTTTCTTCACCTTCACTTTCTTGAGGATCAGTCTGAGGTGTCGGACCTGGTGCCTGTTGCGACATCATAGGACCAAGTGCTTGTGCCTGTTGAGACATCATACCAAGCATTGAGGTATTAAAGTTGGTATTTGGCCGAGCATTACCAAAAGCATCATAGTAGTTTGGGTCGTCAAAGGGGTTAGTATTAGGTGGCGGTTGCATCATCATGCTGTTATTAGCTTGGAAAGCTCTCGCAACATCCTCAGATGATACACTTTGCCCAAGCATAAATGACGGCGCCATCACACTTGTTGGTGATTGAAAGTTAGCAAATGATGAATTCATACCATCAGTGAACTGAGGGAGCAAGTAGTCGCTCACGGAAATAGAAGGCATTGACATGCTCGGGTGAAGAGTGGAGAAATTCTGATGACTTGACATCTGATTATTATCAACCGTATTATAATCACCCATGTTATTCACTTGTTGACCAAAGGTGTAGTCATCATCAGCCTTGATATGGTTGAGTGGAGGGGGTGCAATACCCGTTCCTGATAGTGAGTCCATGACATTACGGCTACTCGGGGTAGAGAATGGTGCTTGGGGTAACTTCATAATCAATGGCTGACTATTACCACCACTGCTCTTCATCATCTTCTGAGTAGGATCATTAACGATGGTCGTAGACGTTAATGACGAAGCAGGTAGACTTTTACGTCTCTTATACTTCATCTTATTCTTCTTGGGAGATGATGCAGCATGAGGATACTTCCTTTCATATTCGGCAATCCTTTCAACATTCTGCATCCGTCCTTCCAAGGCCAGCTCCTCAAATATACTCCTTCCATATGCATCACATACCTTCCATGCCTTGCACATTATATCGTTCATTTCCACAAATGTCATGGAGCTACCATTCCCCTTTTTACGATGTGATCGTTTACTCGTATCGGTGGAATGTAAGTTGTTATGAAGTGCAGATCGTATATCGGTTCGTCGAATTGATTTGATCGTCTCATCCTCGAGGGATGGAAGTGTATTAGCACCATTGGGGGGTGTATAATCTTCAAGGCCTGGCGGACATAATACTAGATTGCAAATTGCTTCTTTGGTGTTGCCATTGGCTGTGTTTGATTGAGCCTGTGTATTGTGTTGGGGGGAGGGGGGAAGAAGTTAACGCAAGATAATAACACAAGATGTGAGCATCCATGAGATGATCCAAGGGTATATTAACTCTGCAATACAGATAACACAACTAACCTTGACAATCTTCCCCCGTTTATATCGGTAGAACAAATTGTAGGCCGACAGAGACCGCTTTGGACGAGGAGGTATTACTTCCATATCTTTGTTCATATGATGTAATGTGATCGTAGAATATTATTATGTCGGTAGTTTGGATGTATGATATGAAATATAAGGAACAGTAAGTTAAACATCGTCAGTGAGATGTATCATATAATAGATAGAGAGAAAAAGAAAGTATATCCACTGGCAGCTATCTATCCATCAATAGCAAATTGCAATGCAATCATGACATAGAAGCCCCCGAAAATAAAAACATCAGAGTAATTGTAAATGTAAACACGTGTGTAACCTACCTTTACTCTCCTATTGAATAGTCGATAAACAAGTTGCATGTGCTAGCCGTGATGATACAGCAGCTACGTTGTTGTCTATGCCTTTTTTTGTGGGAGAGTTTGGAAGAGGCAATGAAGTAAGAGTAGAGGCAGTACTACGATCTATCGCGCGACCGGGCTCCTCAAATCAGAAGAAACAAGCTGGTATCCTTTCCTAAATCAACTGCTCAAACTTGAGTACGTCAGAGTGGCATGCCCCTCCCCCTTTCATTATTATCCATTCATTTATGTTAAGGAGCCCCCTCTAGTGCAATAAAGAATCCAAACCATATGGTAATGACCCCACAATCTTGCTAATCATGACTATCGGCTAACTATATCAAATAACTCTAATAAGAATCCCTAATACTGCATCAATATCAACAAGCCATCATTGGATATCTAGTCAAAGATTTGGGTAAAATATACAAGTGAAAGTGTATATATCAATCACCTACATCCACAATATGTCACCAAAGAAACATAAGAAGCATAAGAAGAAGAAATCAAAAAGTAGTAAAAGCAAGGATAATGTTATGCTGCTCGATACGGTGGATTATGATATCAATGCATCAACAATAGAAAAAGATATCATCTCTGAAAAGAAGAAGAAATCCAAAAAGAAAAAGGAGAAGAAGAGAAAACACAATAATATATCCAATACTGATGATATCTGCAATGGCGGCGGTGATATTGATACGAAATCAAAGAAGAGAAAACACAATGCAAATACCCCCAAACAACAGTACTTTCCATTTGAATATCAACACATTGTAGCACCAATGGTCGGAGCATCTGAACTAGCTTTCCGTCTACTTTGTCGAAAGTATGGTGCAACATTAGCATATACACCAATGATGTCATCTTCCCAATTTATTAAAGAAGCTGCCGAGAAACAAGTTGATTGTACAACAGCTGGGGATAATACAATTGTAAACTCTAATATATGTGAATTTCAAACAATACCACAAGATTGTCCATTAGTAGTACATTTTTCATCGAATAATCCAAATGACTTTGTAACTGCATCAAAATTAGTAGAAAAACATTGTGATGCAATTGATTTAAACCTGGGATGTCCCCAACGTACTGCATACCTTGGTCACTTTGGTAGTTATCTTTTAGGGGACGATGATCGACAATTGATTGTCGATATTGTGAAAGCTGGTAGTCAAGCTGTATCTATACCAATATTTGTCAAGATTCGTTTATTGGATACAATTGAGGAAACAATCAAGTTATGTCATCAATTACGAGATGCAGGTGCATCTTTAATTGCAATCCATGCAAGATATAGAGCTAGTTGGGAACGAACATCAGCCGGTGCGCGAGATGGACCAGCAATGTTAGACCAAGTACTGAAAGTGAAAGAAAGTATGCCAGACTTTCCTATCATAAGCAATGGTAATGTTATTACTTATGATGATGTTGTGAAGAATAAGCAACTAACAAATGCTGATGGCATTATGAGTGCTGAGGGTATACTCAACAATCCTGCATTATATCTACCAAGATTGGGAGATGTTCAAGAAGATGGTGAATGCGAGATATCCATTCCAATACCGTCTCCTCTGCATCCATCAACTCACAAGAGCAGCAGTGAGCCTGATAAAAGGAAGGGGAAATCAATACGAAAACTGCAAAAGAAGTTGAGAGAGATTGAGAGTATTGAAAAGAAGGTTAAGGAATCGGGTGAACAGAGCATCAACGATGACCAGCGGAGTAAACTCAATGCCAAGTCAAAACTTCAAATAGAACTCGAAAAGCTAGAGGATACATATTCACAAACATCCAGTGACACCGCCAAGCCATTCGATAAAACTCAGACAACTAGTATAAAGCTCTCTGAGCTCTACAAGGCGGCAAACAATGAGCTTGTCTTGGCTAGAGAGTACCTCTCGCTAGTAAGAGCTTACCCCATGAAGATTCGATCTGTGGTGTTTCATACCCGGCGTATGTGTAAGGAAATACTAGATCGATATCAACTAATGGAGGAGTGTATAGCAAGTACAACCATTGATCAAGTAGAGGCAGTAATTTCCAAGTGTGAAGGGTACATAAACAATCCAGAATCTTTTCAATACGACCAAGCGAAGGCAGCCAGAGAAAAGGATGCACTGAAACGAAAACGAGAAGAGGAAGGAAAGCGCAAACGATATGAAGGCCGAATGACACGAAAGGCCAAAAGAGAAGGACTAGATCCCGAGCATTATCTTAGAATGGGTGCCGAGGTACCCTCTGTGGAGATTATAAAGCAACTAAAGAAGCTACCGAAAGATGAAAGATTAGTCATTTGGAAGAAGAATCATTCTCAACATTGTTTGTCATATCATTTAGAGGAAGGTGGTTGTAAGAGGGATAGGGCATGTGCTTTCCTACACGCTGAGGCAAAGGATGCCAATAAGTTTGATGCAGCTGATGAGGTAGCTGGTTAAGATTCTATATTAAGCTAAAGAGTTAGATACGATATATGAATGTTTTGTTATGATTTCAAGTTTTCGACTAGTCGAACCATCTTCTCATTAACTGGACAGTCTATCCCATGCTTTTCCTTCCCCAAAGATACAACATAGCCATTTAGGAACTGTACTTCAGTCACTCTATTTGCTCGAACATCTTGCAGCATTGAAGATATATTGTTACTAGTATCAAGCATTATTTTGAAAACAAATTCCTCCAATGATGAAACGGAGAGCGACGAGAGCATGGATTCTGACAGTGAATCGCCTTCTTCTTTTTGTATCTCTTGTTCTGTTAGCTCTTTCATTTCTAATATTGCAACTTGCGATATCTCCTCCAGTATACGTCTTATCACTTTAGTATCTTGTCCTTGATGTTCTGATGCAAGCAATTGTCCATTCTTTACATTATGAATCGCTGTAAGGGGGTTGATTACACAGTTCACTGCCAGTTTCTTCCATAGAATGATGTTCATTAGCAACTCTGACTGTACTGCACTATCATATCCTACTGATTGACATACACGAATAAAGTCTATATCTGTACAATGAGTACTCCCATCACCTGCATGTATAATGTCATATGACTTAGCTGGTTGATTAGATACATTTGGAGTTGCTGCATGTGCTCCATGAGTCGTAGTACCAAGTATAAGTTCAACTCCAAGTTGGTTACCAAAGTGTTTATAAATACTATCTCTTATTGCTAATGCCCCGTTCGATAAGATGATAATTTTGGAGACTGATGGTGATTGATTCAATCTATGCCAAATGCTTTCTATAGCGGCAACTGCGTCGGTTGCTTTTGTGCACAGTAATACACAATTAATTGGACCATTATTATTGTCACTGCATGTATCTGATTTTTCACCGATGATTTCCACTGGAATATCACATCTTATAGTTGCTGTTCCTCTTTGTATTGAAATAGGAGCAAACCAATCATTGGTATCTTGTTGAATTAGACGAGGTTTGTGATGAGAGCGCATCAAAAGTGTCACCGGAGGTTGATCATTATTATTCCGTCTCTGTTTATAGTATGAATTGTGTATAGCGGATGCATAAAGGAGTCCTATCGAGCCACATCCGAGTATGTGCATGGGAGAAATTGATGGGGATTCATCATAATTTGTTGCTGTCATTGATATCCACCTTTGTTGTGATTTAGCCGCCGCTAATGCGATGCAGCGCCGCCGACCAAATATAGATACTGATGAAACGATACAGCGGCGGATATAATGGTGTTGTCGCGACCACATCAATCATAGACATCAAGAGGAGTGAACAAGCATGCTTTGTGCAAAAGTTGAAATAAAAGGATACCAAAATGCGATCCAACGCTATCCAAATTTCATGACATTGCATCTTCTTTCCTTCTATATCTTTGTTTAGGGGCAGCTCGTTATTATTTATACTAACAGGTTATTCGGCGGAAGGAATAGACGACCGTCATACTTTTGTTTCAAACATCTGTTGAAAATTGAGCACTAGCTCGTTTAGCATTGCAAAAAAATTAATATGGGCTTATTAGGATCTAGTAAAAAGAAGAAGAAGGAAACCTCCAAGACGATTACATATGGCAATGGCGATGTATATGTAGGAGAATTTAAAGAGGGTAAAGATAAGGATGGGAAGACTGTTGATGTTAAGGTAAGTAGTAGTGTGAATATGATATGCACTTTATTGCAATTAGATAAATTATTATCTTCACATTTTTCTCATACGATCTTATGTCTTATGCATGGCATATTTTCAAAAATATGCAGCATGGTAAAGGAGAATACAAATATTCAAGTGGTAGTGTATACAACGGTGATTGGGTGGATGGAGTACGAAGTGGACAGGGTACATTAACTTGGGCAAATGGTGATTCATACACAGGAGAGTTTTTGAATGGCAAGGAACATGGTAAAGGCATCTTTACATGGAAGAATGATAATACATATGAAGGAGAATTTGTCGAATCAAAGCGTCATGGATGGGGCAAGATGATATGGGCATCAGGTAATGTTTATGAAGGAGAATGGTCCGAGGGAAAGAAACACGGAAAGGGGAAATTTGTATATTCTACTGGAGGTGTTTATGACGGAGATTGGAAAGACGATGAAAGGAAAGGAGAAGGGAAAATGGAGTGGGCCACGGGGGATGTGTATGAAGGCGAGTTTTAAGAAGTTAAGAGTTGAGACGGAGAAAGGGTTTCGAGTTAGTAGTGGTTTCTGAATACATATATATAATATTATGAGGGTGCATTTTGGGGGAGGTATGGTGTGAAGTATTGGAGTAGCACTGAGATATGTACAGTTGCAGTATCATCTTAACAGCGGCAACAACTAATAAAAATGATATTACAAGGGATAGTAGCTTATTAGTTTCATACCACATAAAGCTTTTATCGATTGATAGTCAAGAGGCAGCAAGGACTGGCGTATGAAAGGTCGATGGCCTGCCTAGTCATAGTTTTCACAGTTGTATTATTTGTAGCCTTTAGTAGACATCATATTCTTCTTTATAATTAACAGCTTACCTCTTTTGCACATTCATTATGTTTGGCGATTGGGCTTTGTCCATTTTACCCAAAAGCGGAGTTTCTCAGAAACTGAAAACTCTCATAGTAATTGTTGTGTGTATTATCAGCCCTCTATCTTCTATCTAAGTCTATTGACGGCTGCTTCAAACTTATCCATTAATAAAGATGAGATCATCAATATCCTCTAGGATATCAGGTGGTGGCAGTGGAATAATAAAGATACACCAAGTTTTTGTTGCAATCCTCTTACTTCACTTCTCATCAGTATATGCACTGTTACCACCGGGAAATGGACGATTAGTATACGATACAGATGACTCGGTGCCATCGGTATCGGCTACATACCTACCACTATCGTATAACATACCAGTGGGTGGTGAAGAGTGTTTATTAGAACGAATTACCGAGCCAGACGAATGTAAGTGTAAATTTCAATTTCTATAAATACATAAGATATGTTCATTCTCAATTCTTTCTCACCAAACAAACACAATGCACACCAGTTTTAACCGCCAGTGTATTTGTTATTTCTGGTGAGGAATTACAAGCCGCAATGGTATTAGAAGGTCCAGTAGCACCTGTAGATTTGGATTTAAATGAACAAAAACGAGGTATGAGTAAAGCTGGTAGTGAATTAGGCAAATATCTAACCCGATATGCAAAGGAGGGTACAACAATGTTCATCAAAGGCAAATTTGGTGCCAGTATGATGAATGTAAAGCCAATCAAATTTACACAATTAATTGATTTCGAGAATGAATCGGAAGATTATTATGATGATTATAATATGAATGATAAGCAACGTGAGGAGTTTAATAAGCATCATGATTTGGAACATCAACATCGTATGATGGAGCATCCACCGCCTCCACATGTTGCACCTCCGTTACATCAACATGGGAGGCATGAACATCGTGAACGATATATGGAAGAACATAATGGACATTTACCACCAGGCCATCCGGAAGCAGAGAGTGAGGATGAAGAGGAGGAGTATTATGATGATGATTATGTCAAGGCACGAGAAGAGATGAGGAAAGAAGTTTTACAAGAGGAAGCAGAAGTGGATGATGATTTTGTAAAGTTACAAATGGATCATGAACGACATGCTTTGCCGGGGATGGATGGGGAAGGTCCACGAAGACGACGGATTAATAATGAACATAATGGGAATCAGGGTGGCGGAAGAGATTCACATTTACATAATCAACAGCATGGAAGAAGATTAACTGAGGATAATATCAAATTAATAGCAGGTGAGCCATATCAAAAGACTATACAGATTCCATCACCGGGTTGGTATCGATTATGCGTGCATCCAAAGAGTCACCCAATTCAAGTTGAAATGGAATTACGCAAGAGTAGTACATATGGTGATATCGATCGACGAACAGGACATGTACCCGAGTTAGTAGGCGTTGAGACCCATTCGGAAATACACTCACTATACGAGAAAGAAGATGACGAGGTTATATTAGCAGAAGAAGGTGCCATCAAAGATGAAGATTTACACACCACGAAAGAACAATTACGTATATTGGAAAAGGTATATGCAGATATTATATCGAAGCAATTGGAAGAGCGACGTGTATGGAATTGGAGAACTATTAAGAATCAACATTTACATAGTCATTTGGTACTTGGGAATTTAGTGGAGACGTTGGTTTATATGTGTATTACTGGGTGGCAGGTTTATACGATACGAAAGTGGTTTGGTGGTGGACCGGCTCTAGGCTGAGCTGAGATTATATCAGTAGATGAAGGGATACAATGTATGTGTGGATAATTAGCATATGAAAGCAATAGCATCAAATGCCTTGCACTACAGACTACATTTAAAGTATCGCATTGTAGCTGTGTCTCAAAGATATTGCAGATTTCAGATAGGCAATACTCCTATACATGTCTCTTTTACACTATACAATAAAGACGAGCTATCCTAAAGAAGACTATACAACAAAAACTCATTACTGATCCTCTCTAGGCAGTGACAGCCTTCTTCTCAACATCCTCCTTCTTGACTAAACGGAGGTAATTGATTTCTGAAGGAACGGCACAAGAATGATATCCAGGGTAGTGCTCCTTCGCTTCTGCCTCACTTACCGTGGGTAGCAAGAAGACTGATCCTTTGAATTCGGTTGACCTGCTTCCGTCGGGCATCGGAATATCTGCATGATTATTGGGCCAGTTGGCAGGTGTGGCAATACTCTTTTCATATGACAACTGCAATGCCTGAACACATCTTACAATCTCGTCCATGTTTCTACCAACACAGGCGGGGTAGTTGAGACTAAGCATGAGCTTGTTCTCAGGATTGATAATGAACACGGCACGGATTGTTAATGGAAGATCCTGTTCGTCTGAATTACCAGGGTCAATCATACCGTATGCTGTCGAGATTGAACGGTCCTATATCATTGATGTAAAGATATTATGTTAGACATTCAGAAAAGTGCATGTATATGAACTTAGAAGAAGTTTGTTTTCACATGCAAAGTCACATACCTGATCGCCAATGATTGGGAATTTGATATCGATTTCATTCTCACAATGTGCAACAACATCTTTCAGCCAGTCGTTATGAGACTTTACAGGGTCAACCGATAATGTGGCAACCTTCACACCCATTTCTTCTAACTGATCGTACTTGAGTGCTAACCTTCCAATCTCAGTGGTGCAAACTATATGTGTTGATGCAGAGAGAGGGGGGAGAAAGATATATTAATGATAGATTAGTAAAGCAAGTATATCATGTGACAAAGCAGATGATACCAACAGAAGATGTGCACATCATGTTCATATGAACATCTACAGAATCTTACCAGGAGTAAAGTCGGCAGGATGACTGAAGAGAATAGCCCATTGTCCCTTCTTCCATTCATGAAAGCTATCAAACTTCCCATGAGTCGTATCCATTGCAAAATCGGGAACGATATTTCCAAGACGAATACCACCATCTTTTTGTAGAAAAAGAGGAATAAGAGTTGAGTAAAATATGATTAGAGGATATGAGGAGAGGATAGGCGGCTCACCAGTACTGCCTTCGGGGTATAGACTCATGTAAGTCTTTGTACCTGATGAAGAGGAAGAAAGGCGATAGTAACTAAGTTAGTGCATACGGCTTGCAAAGACAATCAAAGGAAGATACATAAAGGCCAAATGAAGCACTGAAATCATCAAGACATCACATTGAACACACGAATCCATAAGTCAAAACGATACTAACGCGAACTTTCCTGATTCCATAGAATCCATAGTCGACATGTTTCTAGTAAATGATGCAGTAGTAGAGTTACTTAGATGATTCGAGACGATGGAGTACGATGAGCAAATTGATATTGATGGACGAACTGAAGATGCTACAGATCGAGAGATTGTTTTTGTGAGGAGATTACGGGCAGCGGCGGTAAATTGAGTCATAGTTTTGTGCTTTGTTCCGATAATAGAAAGGAAGTTATAGATCATAGTAGATGAATTGTTCGGGTGAGGAGGGGGGAGAAGCTAATATCTTCTCCTAGGGTTCGGCAAAAGTACATTTGTTTTTGGCTCTTCTATAGAGAAAGAAATAGATACCTGTGGCCTATTATGACCAAAGACCAATGACCTTTATTTTGTGTTTTTGGCTATTTATTTGGCTTTGTATTTTGCCGAACCCTACTTTTGCCTCCAAAGATATTGTTGGAACTAGAGCATAAATTGCCTCCCTTGCCGACGAAGAAGTATTGATTATAGTCTCAATGGTAACTAAGATTGGCATAAACGGTAGTATCATCAACAACATCAAAGGATATCTTTACAGTATCTCTTCGTCTTGCGTCATTTATTCAGACACATCAACAAGCTAGAGTGAGGGGAAAGACAATATACTAGTATGTCCAATCTAAAACAAGAGTCTACATTATCCAGAAAAGAAATAACCAGACAAACAAAACCAATCCTATGTTATAATATAGATTCAATTCCACCAAAGAAAGGTGGAGATGAACTTTACTCGGCACTCAAAACAGCAGTGAAAGATAGTATTGCAACACTTGTTACCAAATTGGAAATACCAGCCAAAGATGCCAAGAGTTGGAAAGTACCTGCTGGACATTTATGGAGAATAGTATGTACTCATGGCCCGCAAGTGGCTGATATGAACTGCTGGTCGTTATCCAATCCAAAGGAAAGATTCTATTCGAGCAAAACTCGTCAGATACATGCAACACATTTAACAACTGGGGATAGATTATGGTCTAATATGCCATATCTTAGACCTCTTGCAACTATAACCGAGGATATTATTGCATATGGTTTTGATGACGACGGAGCTGGAGTGCATGATGTCATCGGCAGTAGATGTGATCCATATACTCATCATTTAATGACAGGAGATGATTATAACTGTTGTTGTCACTCTAATTTGACCAGAGCAGCTAAACTTGATGGACTTGATGAGATGGATGTACATGATGTTTTGAACGTCTTCATGTGCACTGGATTTACCAGAGATACTAATCAATACTTTACTAAACCTTCACCTGTTGAGGTAGGTGATTACATTGAGTTCATTGCCGAGACTGATCTATTAGTTAGTGCATCGACTTGTCCTCAGGGAGATGTATCATTAGCATGTGGAGGTGATGGAGAGCCAGTGACATATCCTCTAGGTGTCGAGATTTATAAAATAGATGAGGCGTGGCTGAAGGAAAGAGGTTGGATGCCGTCTGAAATAAGCGGATATGCTGGGAAGCATGGTCTGTAGATATAAATGACTAGGACAATGCGAAGCATAATCAATACTTGCTTCTTAATTTACCCAACATTTCCTATTCTTTTCCGAGCCGTGCCGATTATAAACATGAATGCACAAAACTTCTTTCCCTTAAATACTAGTGTCCATATTGTATTAGCCAGCTGAACTTAATCACACTTGACTCTGGAGTAAATGTGCTTCACGAAGAGAAGACTGAAGTGGAACCCAGCACTACCCAACATTAAGAAGAAAGCAAATGAGATGATAGACATATAGCCAAAGTAAAAGGATGACTGAAGAACACCGCTCATCCCACTTCGATGGAAGTAATAGAAGAAGGAGTATCCATAGATGAACAAACCAGTCATTCCTGCATTAATAAAGGTACTCCACCACCATCTATGATCCTCCCTTGCTAGTTGGAAGTAAAGTAATGCCACACTGATGAAGGAAGTGACAATAATAAGAAGGATGAAGGCAAATAGAAGGATACCGAAAAGGGTATAGATCTGATGTCCCCACATTGAGGCAAAGATGTAATGAAGCTCAATGTAAATAGCCGAGAAGGGTAAGAATCCTGATATGATCATCTGGAAGAATCGGCTGCGGTACCAAGGCACTTCAGTAGGGATTTCACGCTGCACCTTTGTTGTACGGGTGGGAGCATTAAAATCATGACTGGCGTAGTTCTTTGCCGCAATTCCTCCCAAGACAGTCAAAGGGAAAGCAATCAACGAGTACAGAGCCGCAATCGTGAACACCGTCGAGAAGGGCAATGCACTTGTCGAGCCATGTGCCAAGGCGATGGTATTCACCCACATAAAGACAAGTGCCACGGGGGTAGGGAAGAGAGCTGCCGTAAAGAGAACACACCGAACCCATTGCTTTCCATTCATCTGGAAGTAAAGTCTTGTTGATATAAAGCTACCGATGGAACATGTGAGGCAGTAGATAATTACCAATCCTGCCAAGATGGAACCACGTCGTGTGGTGGATATGAGGCCTGTTAATGCCAATCCTAAGAGGAAGAATGTCGCCACGATGAGCTGTACTCCAGTACCAACCGAGGCGCAGAATAGGACAGGAAACTCAGGGAAGCGGAACACATCGCCATGAATCAGTTTCCAACCAGACTAATTTATCGAAGTAGGGGATGAGAGAGATTAATATCAGAGTGATCCTAAAAATAAAATGAGCACATTTACAGAGGACTGTACAATCTCACCTCTTCTTCCTCCATTGACTCATCATCCAATTCCATGTACCTTGAGAAGTCATTCTTCAAAACCCTCATCAAAATAATTGTCAAGAAGGCTGTTAGTAGCAATACCAACACAAACGAGTTGATTATACTCAACCAATGAATCTCAAAACTACCGGGTAAGAAACGTGAATCGGCATAACGTGTCATGCGCATCTTCCATGGTAATTCATGATCCTCAAACCATTCCACCGAATATGAGAATTGAACAGTCGTAGGCTTGTGCACGTTGGTAATATCCACACGACGATCACGTTCGGTCGTTACTGTAACACTAACAATCTGACCCATATTCGTACCAATCTTGAAATGTAAGTGTGGAAATAGATAGGTATGACTACCCTCCATTTCACCCAAAATTGCATCCTCATCTTCAAAGTCACCAATATATCCCCACATTGGTAAATCTTCAACGAACATTTCAAAGAAGTAATTATTATGGATTGCCTCCTTAAACTTTGTTAATTCCTTGGTACCCAATGTAGTTTTACATAATAAGCGCCATTCAATATCATCCAAGAAACTTAGTTCGTAGGGTGATGTTTCACGTCGATCACCGGCAATACTTTCACCTAATCGTTGCTTGTGACGTTCAGCACCCACACGATCACCTAAGATACGTTGTCCTGTGGCGGAGAAACCACCAAAATCTTCATCTTCAAAATCACCCATTGGAATTTCATCCTCGGCTGCTGCCTTGTGTTCATCCTCATCGGCATGTTTATGACAGAAGGGTAAAGAGTAGTAACGGTATGTTTCAGTGGGATTGTTAAATGGTCTGTATAATTTGATTTTGTTTTGTTATATTTTGGGTATTTGTTTTTGTTAATTAATTGGGTTGAGTATAATGTTTGATTGATGATTTGAGTGGGTGGGAAAAGATGATATTAGTAAATATGATGATAAGGACAAAATAATATAATTATATGAATCCAAACAATATATCTCAACACTTATACCGGCAGTAGGATATACATAACAGATGAACAGAAGATTTTGTACACATCATGTGCACAAAATTAACCATTGCAAAGAAAACTTTGATCAGCCATCCCACACCAATAGCAACCCTTAACTTCTTATTAACGACATCCAAAGATGGCACCATCTTTAATACCTCCCATATATCATTTAATACATACCTATATGAGATGAAAGGCAGTGCCCTTCGTATAACGTTTATAATAGGTGCACCAGCCTACTGCCCTCTCAACCTTCTTAACTCCACCATATATCCCCATCCTATACAACCCTCTCAACATACATTTGCAATTTGTACACACATGAATACAAAACACACCAATAGCATCTCCCAATAATAACCAATAGGCAGTACATGTATCAAATCATATTAACTCACCCAACCTTATTTACAACAACATGAACAGCATCATGATCATTATACTTTGTACCGGCCTTTTGACGACGATGCTTTTTCTTGAAGAAACCACCCTCGACGGATGCTAAATGGTTAGATCCAGATAGTAGGAGTAGCGTGGAGAGTAGGCGTGTTGGTGCCATGATCTTATAGGTATGTATGGCTGTTGTTTTTTTCAACAGTTGTGGCAGTGCAGAAATGGATATTTTTATTTGGGGGTTAGTCGGCTGTGCCCCCTAATTATATATTTATATAACCATTATTATATCCGAATACGTCGTTTTTTAACCAAATTGGCCGAGATAGGGGAGCCCCCGAAGTTAAGCCCCCTTTCATCAGCCCGTCGACGGCAGGAGTTGATCACATCATTGTGCATATACTTTGGCAGGACAAACCTGCTTGCTCTATAACAACAAAGGAATAGATCTGTGAGGTTCCGGTGGTCTAAAATATAGATTAACAATACATAATCATTAATAAAAGAGCACAAGTTGCAATACAATTTCCAACCAACAACAAAATAATAGATATACAACTGCAATCATGGTTCAAATGACAGCAGCCGATCAAGCTATTGTTAAATCAATACCAGGAAATGATAAATGTTGTGATTGTGGTATGAAGAATCCACAATGGGCAAGTGTTAGTTTTGGTACTGTCTTTTGTTTAGATTGTAGTGGTGTTCATAGGTGAGTAGATTATACAAATATAGGGCTGATATGTATGTATATAGTATGGTATACATATACTATCTGAGGGTGAAGGATATATGAAGAAAATGTTGATATATGGTTTAGTTGCGACGCATAGTTTAGAGCTTTGCTATACACACTTGATCTCTTATAAACTATCACTCACACTAAACTTCTCATCCTCAAATCCTTTGCAAATGTACTTTTATCAAACACTACAAACTGCTCAAATAAAACAACACAGATCTCTAGGGGTACACATCTCATTTGTAAGATCAATAGCAATGGATTCATGGACACCAGCACAACTGCAAATTATGAAAATGGGAGGTAATCAAAAGTGTCAATCCTATCTTAGTTCCAATGGCGTTTTACCTTCTACGCCTATAAAACAAAAGTATGAAAGTGATGTAGCACAATTATATAAACACAGATTAAAGGCAAGATCTGAAGGTGAGTAGATTCTGTTTGTTGCAAGTTTATTGCAGCAGATGGACATTATTGAGCACATCTTATGCACATATCTAACCTTTAATTCTTCGAACCAAAATAGGAAAACCTGAACCAACAGAATTGCCAAAGCCTAAACCAAAGAATAATTATGTAAGCAATGGAAGTAGTGGAGGAATGGGCAGTATTCATTCAAACGGCGCTGGTGGAATGGGTGGTGGCGGTGGAGCTCCAAAGGCAGGAACCGATCCCAATGGTATGGAAAGACTCGCTGGCGAAACTGATGAAGCATACATCGCTAGACAGACACGTCTACGTGATGAGGCAAAGGCAAGAATGGCTGCTAAATTTGGTGGCGGTGGAGGCATGGGTGGAGTTGGTAGTGGAGGAAGTCGCATGGGAGGTGTCGGTAGTGATCCAAATTACAACCCGCATGGTGGATATGGAGATTCACTGATGTTAGTGCCGTTACAGGTTCAGTAATGTCTGGTTTAGGATCTGCATTTGGCGCACTTTCTACAGCGGCAAGTTCTGTTTCAGCTGCTGTACAAGATGAGAATACACGACAACAATTATCATCCACTGCAAGTAGCTTTTGGGGAGGTCTTAGCGCTGGTGCATCCAACTTTGTTCAAAATGTAACTGCACCTGATGATGCAGGGAATGATGGATTGGCAGATTTGCAAAGACAGTTCCATTCTCAAAGTAGTGCAAAGCCCAGCAAGTATAGTGGGTTTGGAAGTGATAGTATGAGTGGAATGGGCGGCAGTTCGTCAGGGATGGGAGGTTCTATAGATCTATTGGGTGGTATGGGAGGAATGTCATCCGTTGCAGCACCTATACAGCAGCCTGCTGCTCCAACCATGCCAACATCAACATTGGGAGAGGCCGTGCCAGGACTAGGTGAGGATCCTAATGGTGTAGAAGCATTAACTGGTGAAAGTGATGAGCAATACGTGATGAGACAAACAAGGTTGAGAAATGAGGCAAAAGCTCGCATGGCTGCCAAATTTGGTGGAGGTGGAGGTATGGGCGGCGTTGGCTCGGGTAGTGCGGCACCTTCATACAGTGCCGCACCAACTCCAGCAGCACCATCGTCAAATGGTTTCGTTCCACCGAAGCCAAGTATGAGTGCCCCATCTTCTGGTAATTTGAATATGGGTGCTACCAGACCAAAAGCACCTAGCTCTGGTAACGCGACAAAGGTTACCAGTGGTGATGATTTCTTTGCCAACTTTGGTACGTAAATCAAAGTGTGATAAATAGAGGAGGAATAGTGGTTTGTATATGTAAATAAGTACTTTGGATAGAGATATGTGTCAGCCTGTCATGTGATGGCCTGGCGTATAAGAGCAGTAGATCTAAGGAAATAGCTTAAAGTAATCGTGCTCGTGCGTGGCCAGTGTTAAGTGTTGTCTCATTTGCTGTTCTTTATTTGTTATCAAATTTACAGAACAACAAAATGTCTAACTCCTCAAACTCTATATCATAGAGCCCTCTTTTAATATACATATATAAATGAACAGCAAACTAATTGTTCGAGTTTGCGACGAGCTTGCTACATTCATCCATTCTCTGTGTATGTTGCAAGATGCAAAGAAGAGAGATATGAGTACTCTGTGTATATAAGAAATAAGAACAAGCAATCAACAACTTACCCTCGCTCTATCAACCATATCTATATCTTTCCGACCACCTCGCAATGCTCGTTTACGATCTCCGAAATTCAATTCAACATCTCTGCTCTCATTACTTACTCTCTCTTCTACTGCAACATATTTTCTTACCGCCTTTACTTCAACTGCAATATCCAGATGATCATTAGATGCCGACCGCGACTTTTCTTCTTCCTCGTCCTCATCGTCTTCAACCATGTCAATAAAACTCATCTCTTGTGTCATTATCTTATTGCAATAGTCCAACTTATCTTGTTGTGCCGAGTTAAGAGATGATACATTGGCATTTGCATTCTTACGGCTTGTGCCAACACTTACACCAATAACTATTACGAGTAGAGATATCAATAATAATGCTGCAAATCCATATTTTTTCTTGTTTGATATAGCCTCTGGTCCGACTACGCCTACAACACTATCATCCGTAATATCCTCATCGATTGGTTCGAGAGAAGAATTAATTGGCTCATCTACTAAATCACCATTGAATGAAAGATCCGAAACTTGTCGCTTGGATAACTTGGGACAATAAACTATACCAAAGCTCTCATCATTAAAAGATAGATCATCTACCTCTATTCCATTCCCTGCCTGCATCATAATATATTTCCCTGCGATTAAGACGATTGATATTACGCACTGTTTCTTCCTTCTCCTTCCTAGCCACCGCCTAGATCTTTACCTTATTGGTTATCCTGTTGATAGTAAGGAGGGTATTATTGAGAGAGGCTTAGGAGGGTATAATCGGCATTTACTCATTTAACCTCCAAATTGTACGAAACCTTGTGACATATGTGAGACATTTTGGAGAAAATGCCAATGCCAAACAAGACAAAATATATCAAGTCAAAGTAATGGTTGGAGAACAGTAGGATCTGGGTATTATGTAGTATTGTCTAATGCAAAGCAAATACTCTAATGAAAAGGGAACATAACTTCTAAGCCAAGCAAGCTTTGGGTATCTTCTCTGCCTACTATTTATGTTCACTACCTTGCTCATAATACTGTCGTCAGTACTCTGCCTTCTCTCGCACTGTTACTCTGTTCATCAAAACCTACCACTCTGCACACCAAACATATATATACACATTAATCCACCGGTATAACATCAGGTGATGTAGAGAACTCTACATATCCATCAGGTCCATCACCTGGAACAAGTATATGCATCCTTCTTATTAATACCCACTTCTTCTTATCACTTAAGAATTCTTTACCAGGCATGGTATGTATACGAGCCACTGTACCATCTTCCATACCTTGAATAACAGTACCAATAATGCAATCTGCCTCATAAGGATTGTGTTTCTGTTGTGATCCTGGACCATGATTACGACTATTATCTTGTGTACTAACATAAAACTCAGGACCAGAGGGTCGTCCAGCATAACCAATTGTACCCTTTTTATGTGGATATTCTTTATTATATTCTTGGAATGGCATACTTTGTGTAATATCACTCCGTGCTATAGCCTGTAGGACATGCCCGGCATTGCGATGGAATGCACCCTTCTTCCATGTTCGGGCTATTTCTAAAAAGTTATATACCGAACATGGTATTAATGTTATTGGTGCTAGTTCAATTAATAAACTTCCATCTTTACCCTTGGTTTCAAAGTCTGGTATTGTTGATTGGAATTCTAAATCAAATTTGATACGATAATTCTTAGTACCGAAGTCACCATATCTTACTTTTAGTAAATCACGTGTTGCAGCTTGCAGTGCTGTTGTTAATTCTAATGATTTTGGATCAGTTTCCATTATTACGCCAGTCTTTTTAATAGCTCGTACTTGTGCCTCGAGATCGGCACGGATTGTGGCTACTTCCTTTTCACTCTTTTGGTTGTCGGTAACTTTTACTATTGGTTTTTCCACTACCGCCGGTGTTGCCAACTTGATATTCAGATTATCATTTGTCGACTTGATATTATGCACCATACTATCTGATTTAGACATACTACCTCCATTTCCCTTGAGATTGGATGTATTATTAGCAGCAGGAGGCGGTGATAATAATGATATAACCATGAAAAATGCCAATGAGATTGAAGCCAGAGATATAACAATTATTAATCGTTGCCGCTGCTCGGAGATAGCTGATTTTTTAGAGGCATCTGAACCCATGGTTACCTGTTAAATGATGTATATTGTATTAATGTGTTGGTTGGATAGCTGCTATAATTTGCATAGGCTGATTTATTATGGTGCACCTCATTTCTCGACTCACACTCTCATAAAAGATATTGTATCCTATTTTGCCGTTCAGCTAGCAGAAACAAATTTTGATGAGAGGAGAGGACGCCGTATAATCATTGAAACGATTGGCTTTGAACTACAATCTTCTTCCTCATCTAGCTTTGCATTGAGTAGAGCCGTCAAAGTGTTGTGTTGTTGTGTTGTTAATCGGCTGACTGTGAGAGAGATATAAAGTTTATGCATCTATCATTTTTTTTTTACTCTTGACCTACGACGATAATATCATACGACGATAATATCATACGACTACATCAGATATATCGGCTCCCTATTATTCTTAATTGTCATTAGATACGATGATATATCGTCAGCGGTATAATCCTGCACTCCTCCT
>Ga0214477_100521_pt1 | contig 26636 bp, 21 predicted proteins | sample M1_20Mar14CPVII9_FD_165058 | JGI IMG/M metagenome (GOLD analysis project Ga0214477, IMG submission 165058) | Marine eukaryotic communities from Monterey Bay, California, United States - M1_20Mar14CPVII9sort6BwellC16 | ecosystem: Environmental > Aquatic > Marine > Unclassified | place: USA...
TTGAGCTGATAAGATGACCAAAGATATCATTAATAGTTATTACACTAAAGTCCATACCCCTCTACGGCTAACAATAGCATCAGATCAATCACTCTTACTCTTTTCTTCATCCCCACCACTTGTCACCGTACACAACCATTCTTTGGCAGCAAACACTGGTCTCATGACCGCCGCAATGGCCTGACTAGCGCCCGTCTCGGCTCCATCTGGATGCGGTATAAACTCCACACCCTTGATTAATAATCGTATAGCCTCATAATGTATCCATACTTGAATTATAAAGCAATAGATTGGAAATCGTGATATGATGCGAGCTAATTGAAGTGGATAGGTTGCTGTTGGCTGAATAGTTCGATGTATATCAAATCCAGCTGTAAAGTAAAGTAGACCCTTCTTTTCTTTTGAATCTCCGCCATTTGCTGGTACCGCTTGTTTAATCATATTTGCCTCAACTTTAATACGATTATTGGATACTTGAAACTTCCAATCATAATCATGATCCATTGTCATGAAAGGTGATACATGAAAGTTCTTCTTCCATTTGTATCGATATGTACTAGTATTGAATCTATCTACCGCCGATGATTTACTATTATTGTCATTCTTCTTTGGGGGGTAGATATTGTATTCTACAACATCAATACTATCCGGATATAATACATATATTGACATTTCATTCCATGGTGTGTTGGATACTTCTACTACAATTGCTTCAATCTCTTCTTCATTCTCTATATCATTCTTATCTGTTTTGTTATTGTTATTTTTATTGTTGGGTTTCATGATGAAGAAGAAGCTTACAGGGTTGAAACAATACCCATAGTACATTAAATGTGTAACTAGTACTATTCTTCTTCTTTTGGATGGATTATTATTGGTCGAATGTAGATCCATCTTGCCATTGGTTCGTTCAGCGAGTATATTTGTTATCCTCGCACGCATTGATACTTTTGAGTTGTCACCGTCTTCTCTTGTTGTATTAGTTAAACCCTCTCCATTTTTCATATGATCAATATCTCGTAACATCATCAATGTGGATAGTGGCCAAAGAGTACCCTTTGATGATGTTTGTAGTTCTACTGACTGTGATTCTGGATATACATTATCTTTACCAAACATATGCGATGCCTCATCCAAATCAATAACAGAAAAGAATAATGGATAACTAAATGAATGTATCATTGGTTGATGTCTTGTATGAAATACTTTACCCTGGAAGAGAGATGTAGATATACTATTCCAAGAGTAGTTGCAATGTTTACTTCGTACGTCATTAATTTTGTGTTGCCATTTCAACTGTCGTATAATGGTTATAAATGCCAAGATAAAGGTATAAAACGGCAATATTATAACGAATGTAACAATAAAGAGGATGATAATACCAGCAAGAGCTAGCCATACTATCGATGCCATAATAGAGACTAGAGTTACCGAGAACACAATTGATGGCCATGGTAGGAGCGCTATCACGACACGGGGCCAACATGAAAAAGAAACTCTATCAAGGCCGTGAGTAACACTCAAAAATTGAAGAGATGACTGCTGCACTTTTACACCATGGTCAAGCCAATTTGTTAGGCAATAAACAGTCAATGCATAATGGGTAGGGTATATTCATATGTAAGATTTACAGCTTGTTTACATTACTGATGCCTCTATCTCTTTTAACAGTCACTATGTGGTAACTAGGCCCGAGGACTGTCATCATTATTAAACCCAAGATCAACATTTGCCCCCTTGCGCTGTATCAAAGATGATGATCGACGAAGAGCAGCTTGCTCATTCGAAGCATCATAAGATGACCGTTGGCTCAACTCAACCTTCGTAAGATTGTCCGTATGAGGATTACTATTATTTGATGGAAACTCATTTGGATAGTACCAAAGTATTCCCAGAAGTATCGTAGTTGTGAAGACCGAATACATGATGATTGAAAAGGCCCAAGCTGGTATTCCTCTTATCAAGCTAGGAGCATATTCAAGGAACCCTTCCTCTGATAAAGGAGGTATTCCCCCAACACCAAAAGGTGTCATGCTCACAGATAATAAGAGGAAAAGCAATGTCCAAGCCCAGCTTTGAGTAAATGGTTCATTAATTCCTGTTAAGAGGTAGTTTAGGTATGTTGGGGATGTGAACAAAGAAATTATACAAAGATACTTCAATTTGACTTAGCACTACTTACCATGCATCATTTCATACATGAGTGAAGGTGTGAGGTCAACTTCGCCAAATCTATGAGTTTTTGGTATATCCCATTCAGGCTGCATAATATACGATTGTGACTTGACATTCTCATCAGTACTACTCTGTTGATTAGGATCTTTCACATTGTCTTCAACTTGGTGTTCACTGTGATCTGCACCACGATCATTCTTCTTGTTGATAATACGATTGATACACTCACTTATGACGATTATTGCAATGTTGGCTATGAAGCCCCCAAGCCCGGAGTCAAAAGGAACTGAGTCGATATTACCCTTTTTGTATTCAGCCATATAAGTGAAGTGAATACAAAATGTTGTTATGAATCCAACCAAGGCACCAGCGAATATGCAAAAAGGATGACAATCATATCGTTGTGTAGCGAACAGACCAATGATGAAGGCTGGGGCAATTTGCATAGACAATGAGAATTGGATTGATGCCAATTCTGATATATTGTTTCCCCCAAAGATGGATATCAGTATAGCCACAGCCATTGATATCACAGAACAGACACTGCCAGTCATCTTTAAGCGTGCAGGTGAGGCATCAGGCATGATTGGATAGACACACTCAACTGTCACTAAATGAGATATACCAATCAAAACTGAATCTGCTGTTGACATAATCGCAGCTAAGGAGGCTGTATATGTTATAACTGCAACAAAGTTTGAGAAACCTCCATTGGCAAGTAAGATATTTAAGAAGTCGGAAAATGGAGAAGTAACCACTTCTACTCCCTCATCTGCAATGATTTGTACAGCCATGATACCCACGAAGATGGCTATAAAGTACATATGTGAGATAAGATGATGTGATGTTCTCTGATATACGACAAGACAATATCATTTACTAACCTGGTAGCATCAAACAAAATGGTCCAGTAGAAAGAAGGACTAGACCAGCTTTGACTGACCGAGAACTTGAAGCGGCATATGTTCTCATAAAGAACGGAGGTAATGTAAACAATGATGAAGTAACAAATACAAAGCTCCAAAAGAGGAATGCAGTTTCGTTAGAAGGCGTTTGAAACTGTGATGGTTGTGGATAGATTTCCCAATCTAATTCAGTCCAGCCTCCATACCTGATCTTCACAATACCCGATAGTAGAATAAAACATATTATCATAACTGTAGCTTGAAGTGTGTCAGTTATTGCAACTGAAGTTAATCCGCCAACGAATTCAAATACTAGAATCAATGCACATATAACCAGTAATGCAACAACCGAGTCAGGATCGATCCCAAAGATCGAATTGAAAGTACTTCTTATTGCAGTACATTGACCAGCCAGGTAGATGATTGATGGGAATATCTGTAGGACAAAGCATGCATATCGAACGAGTTGTGATCGGAATCTATCAGTAAGAAAGTCCACCGATGATTGATGATTTCTAACCAATCCTGCCTTTTGCAATCTTGGAGATACTGCTGCTAATACCACTACTACTCCGATGGTAGCAACCATCCATCTTAACGATAACCAACCGGTTCTATACGCCTCATTCGGAACGCCGACAATGGTATATCCAGAAAACCATCCAGCAAACATTGTCCCCGGCAGTAACCACATACCAAAATCTCTTCCACCCAAGAAACTAATAAACATGATGATAATATTATTGATTGCAAATAGGATAGAATATGGAATGGATACATGAGATATGATCATACATAAGTTATGTACATGATAAATGGAATATATCAAGTGTATGGATATACAATCAAACTTACTGTACGGTAAGAGCATCAGATTCTACCACACCAGCCCCATCATCATCATCAATATCAACTTTTGTGTGCTTTTTGATCTTTCTGCGTGCATAGATGGCACAACATATAAGCAAAACAAAATACATGGGTATTGCAATATATAAACCGATATGATCCTTAGCTTGTGTAGCCATGGTTTTGTTGTAGTTTAATTAAATAGCCGCCTATCTATTTGCATACTAATCTTTACAACTAACTCAACTCAAAATCACACTCGACAATCCAGAGTGGTTGTAGAAAAGAAGTCAGACACCTAGTACCAGAGTTATAGTCGTATCATCATTAGTGTCGTATGATTATTTCCAACGCTAAGACTATTTTGCCACCAACGAGCGATGCTACTCGAATAAATCGGAATATGATGCAGGCGAAGAGCGTTGGATAGATCTACGAAGAGTAATAGTTCATATATTAACCTATGCCATAGAAAGTCAATTGCAATTGTTGAAACTGAAGACGATGGTGTTTTCAAATAATAAAGCAACACTAAGCAAGATTATTCTTGGTATATGCAGTCTACCAATCATATTACTGTCCGCCTCAACTGCAACGCATACTATAGATGCGTTTCCAAAGCTCAAGATAGAATCATGGCCACATAAGCATGTATTTGTACAAGCAGGCAGTGGGACAAAAGTCCTCGGTCGACATGGAGGTAGTAGTATTGGTAGTCATTACGATAATAGCAATCAACAACCACTGCCGTTGGGAGTACCATTTGATATAGATACACCATTGTTTCGGGGAAAGATGTTAATTAGATTCCGTAGCGTTAAATCTGATGACGAGAAGGCGCATAACAACTACTTCAAATCAAACAAACGATTAATGCAAACTGTATTACAGGGGCAGTTTAAGAAACGAATGAAGATGTCTGACGTCTATGCGGGTAGTATATTCCCACAGCCACTTGCTGGTGCGCCGCCCCCAACTTTAAGCAAGGTTATGGACACAGTCATTAGAAAAGTAGCCCCCGGCTTAGTCTTCGATTTGGCATCTGATTCGCCCAAGGTAATTGCGTTAATGGCAGGCACAAGTCAGACAATGGCAATCAATAATCGTGGAGAAGAGCCGCCTGATATTACTTTGCCAATTATAGAAGAGAACGTAGTACACAAACTAGGAAAGAGTGTAGGAACATCAGCAGCAAAACGCAAGAAGACATTGAGTAATCCAAAACACGCAGCCAACTATGAATTCAATACCCATGATGTCTACACATTTCATACATATGATGAAGCTCTTGACTATGGTCGAGGAACGATGCATATTCCTGTGTATGGAGATATGGATATTAAACCGCATATTGGCAAGCAGGCATGGAGCTTGACTGGTATTGCAAAAGGAGGCGAGAAGCTGTATGACTTGAAGATTTGGCATGCTGGTGGAAAGTAATCAGTGTACAAAAGAATACAGTACAGTATGATTTCAATTTTGAGACACGAGTGTATTATAGAGATGAACAGATACTTTTGAGGTGCACAGGAGATTGTACAGAACATCTAATGATATAGAAATGAAACTACTTGGAACTTGTGCATATGTTATATCTCTTTTATGTTTGAGATGCTTTTGTACACAAAACCCTTTCATCTCTGAACGAGAAAAGGATGTTTCTTTATTTCCTCCAAGCTTAATCGATCCTTTGCATGTAGTCTCAACATTTTTCGTATTAAATCCATAGCAATTTCACTTACACCATCCAAGTGCAAATTTTCAAATGCATGATCAATCATCGGTGGGTTTCGAAGTCTTTTACCAGTCAACATGAACAAGAGGATAGTGCCAGCTGCCCATAAATCAACCGCATGTCCATCGAATGGTCGTTTTCTATATAGTTCGGGCGCCATATGAGGTAGCTTACCACAAGGAGTTTGTGGTGATATCAAATGTCGACCGGTTGTTGTGTATGGTATCTTGAGACACATACCAAAGTCAATAACCAATGCATTGTTGTCCAATATAATCATATTCTCTGGTGATAAGTCTTTGTGGCAAATTTTCATAAGTTGCAATGTTTCAAGGCCCTTTAAGATTTGCTTGAACCAAAGTCTACTCTCATCTTCACTGAATCGTCTCTGCTCTGCAACTCGCATGCACAAATCACCTCCAGTGCAATATGGCATAACAATAAACAAATGAGATTCATTGCTCATGACCATATCCGCTGTCAATACATGAGTATCCATAATTGACTTCCCTCTGTTTCTATGCCAATTGGAGATGTATTCTAATGCTGCAATCTCTTTTACGAAATCTTCTGATAATCTATTTCTACATGCCAAGATACACTGCCATGATACTGCCTTTATTGCAACAAACTCATCTGTTGCTAACCAATTAACGTCGTTTTTATGCAATACTCTTCCGTAGTAAACATGTGTAGTAAATACTCCATGAGAATTCTCACAAAGCGGCTCTTTTCTCAACAGATATGCCTTCATTCTATATCCATTAGTAGTACACTGTGGTGCCGAATTTGCGTTATCTCTATGATTACTACTTTGCTTCTTCTCTTCCTCATCAGTTTCATCTTCTTCCATTATATCATCTGAAGATTCACCTTCTTCAGACGATGTAGATGTTGTTTGTGAATCTGAGAAGTCACTAAAATCACTGTCATCAAAACTGTCAGCAACATTATTAGCTGTATGTGGATCAAAACTGTTCAATATACAATCTACCGGAGTCGATATTGAAGTCAATATCAAAACTTCTTGTGGTTTGTCAAAGTTTTGTATTCTCACTGTAGTTTTAATACATTTACGAACATTGGGTGTATCAAATGGTGGCGGATCGAGTGGTGGTTGTAATATACCATGTTCAGGTATTCTATTTGGATTTTGTATGGATAAAGTTTGTAGTTGTAAGCTTGGTGCATCATTTTCATCAGATTTCATTGCAGAGATGTTTATACTTCGTATCCTCTATTACCGCTACTCTTTGATAACAAGGAGCAACTATCTATTTTTAGCCGGTTTAGAGAGCTTTCTAATATCTATATCTCTATTAATATCCGTCACTACCGACGCGTAATAATAACTTTTTGAAAGCCGCCCACCTATAGATACCCTTATCTGTTCACAACTAAAACAGCTAGTCCTATCTACTTACACTGCCTATGGAACCGATGAAGAATCTACTCAAGCTATTTAGATATTTAATAGACACAGTATGTGATGAGTTATACTTACCACACCTACTTTTTACTTTACTTCTTTTTGTACTCTATCAGTTGACACAATTCCCAAAGCTAGCCGCATCATAAATTTCTCCCCAAACTGCAACTCATTGATAGCATATATCAGTATTTGGGATACAGCTGCAACATATCTACGTCCATAAGTATCTCTATTCTCCATAAATGATACCTTCTTATCCCTCCATCAACTTATTATTCAAACATTATCGCTTCCCAATATCATTTATTTATTATTTCCCCTTACTCAAATGATATTGTTTTCGAATTGGTTTCACCAATACTTCCAATGGTTCCATCTCCCGTTCAGGTAATAAACCAAACTCCGTACAAAAGAACATAAAATGTTTAAAACATGTATTTAAATGTGGTGCCATTTGTAATGCCTCCAAAGTGCCAAAGAATGAACTATATATAATACCATATACGCGGAATAATCGACGGAAGATTTGTCCACATAGTGCCGCAAATTGGGGTGTTTGGAATACCCTCAAAGCCTCGGCTTCATCATCATCATCTGGAAATTTCGTTTCATCATTAATTTGATCTGCTATCCATTGTAATACTTTTTCAATATATACAGGTGCCGAGACACTAACTGTTGTTGCATCTCGACCAGTTCCTTCAGACCAACGATATTCAACACCACTTGGAAATCCCTCACCGGGTCTGAATGAATCTAAATATGGATCCTCGGCCATTACTGCCCATATTGTTGATACATCGTTGTAGAAATCTATGGCATGCACTGCTACCCATCCGGCACATGATTCGCCTTGGGGTAGTGCCACTGCATCATTTAATGATCCTCCAGCACCGAGTGTTTGTTTCGTATAGCCATGTAATCGATCACGGAGTGTACCTGACCTGTGACGTAATGGTTGGAATGTACCCGCACCAGATGGTAATGAAGATCTTGCTGACATAATTGTTTATTGTGTTTGTGTTATTGTTATTGTTTTATCGTTTTATTGCAAAGGATATGATAATGGTATCTTTATGGATTGAGGACTGTTGAGATATATTATAGAGGTTGTTTATTATGTATTATGTTACTAGTCTGCATATCTAGCTGGCTATTGCGTGGTGTTTGCTGTCACGTCGGAGTTGGCAATTTTTATGAGAGTGTAATTCAAGGATACCTCGATACGAAATTAGCAATCGTTTGAAAACACAACAACTACAGTGGTGTCCCACGAACTATACCCCCCAAACCTCCACTATACCCCCCTCCTCGAGGTCAGTCTAGTATGAAATCTGTACCCCCTTCTGCAGATTACTTAGTGTACCTACTAAGGAATATGTTATACCCCCCTCCCAAATCTCAGCCTAGTCTAAAACATTATACCCCCCGGGGGGTATAGTTCGTGGGACACCACTGTAACAACACAATAACTACTGAACGATAATAAACAGCAAATCCTTATCGATACAGTGGCCAATGACATAATAAACGCTAGAATAAGTACCTTTTTGTAAAGTAAGCATAGTAGCGGCGTCGACGGCATCAGTAGAACTGGCGATATATAAAAGTAGGGATATAAAACTCAATATTTTAATTTTGATGCACCGCCACAGATAAGCGGCCCAAGTATACACACAACTCTTATAATCCAACAGTCTTTAGTAAGGGTATTTATACAATGGACAACAGTTCTAAATCGAGAAGTAGCACTACTTCTACTGCTACCAATACCAACATTAATAATCCGCGACCAGTTGCTGTCAGACAAGTTAGCAATGATGATCATGTAGAACCAAGTATGAAACGTCAACGAATGAGTGGATCAACACCAACACAAATACAACGCAAGAGTACAGTTGTACCCATATCAATATGTATACCCATGTTAATACTGATGGCTCTTTGTAGTGGTGGTAGTATAGTAGCTAGCGCTGCGAGCGATAATGTTGTCTCTTCGAGTGCAACAAACACAGTTCACACAACAAATACCAAGAAACCAATAAAACGATATTATAATCCAAGAATAGCACCATCACGTCCACAAAGTGCTCCTGATATAGATTATGGCGGTAAACATCCATTTGATATACATCGACATTTGTATGATGCCAACTTTGCCGAGAGTCAAAAGCAGACTAATAACAGTCAGATGAAGAATGCACTAAGAAGACAGATTAAGGAAGATAAGGAGAAGGATAAAGACAAGAATAAAGATAAAGACAAGAATGATAAACAGGAGGAGCAATTTGTATTTCAACAACCACAACAGCAACAAGAAGTTGATACTCAGCCAACAGAAGTAGTACCCGCTGCTCAAATCTTCAGCTTTAACAACAATGATCAACAACAAGAAGAAGAACCAACTCAAGAAACTCAACAGGGAACAGATACATCAGACTTGAAAGTATCAGCAGCAACCACTGAAGATTCCTCTAATACTCAACAAAGTACTACACAAACAACAACATTAGACCCATCAACAGATTCACTCTACAAACCTTTACGTATACAATTCAATATACAACAATTAAAACAACAATTAAATCTCGCATTAAACGCTAATGATTTAAAATCAGCAACTAATCTATATCTACTAATATATGAAATATTACCAATGACTGCATTAACATGGGGTGATATATTACGTGTCGTACCCGTCACGGGAGGTATCTACCCCCTAGCAGCTCAAGGTAGTACAGTTGATCAGATATTAGATAATGGATATAATGATGAAGGTGATGCCACAACCGGTAATGATGAAGATAAAGGTGGGAATTATTACAATGATCCAGTGAAGGCATTATATTGTCCTGATGAAACTACAAGTGGTATTGAGGGTAATGCTGATTTATTAATATATGCTACTGTTAATCGACATTGTCCTTCGAGTACAACAGCAGGTGGTGGTGGTACTACTACTACTACAAGTTCCAGTGCCAATGGTAATAGAGGAAGAAGGAAACTAAACAATAATTCAGGTGGGTTAGGTACCTTAGCATCAGCATTATCATGTCAACGTGATCAATACGATCGACCAATTACAGGCTCAATCGATTTTTGTCTACAGGGTATGAAATCAACATCAACATTAAATAACTTACAATCATTAATACAACAGAAACATAGTATAATGGGTATTAATGATAAGAATGAGAATTTAGTGGGAAGTGTTGGTGCTAGTGAAAAATGGGATGGATGGTATGGTGTTACGAATAAAGATTTAGATGTGGGTGAAGGTAATAATAGTATGTTGGGTAATAATAGGGAGACTGTGCAATATTCGGTTGGTGTTGCTATTCATGGTACGTTTCTCATCTTCTTTATATGTTGCTTGTTATAACTCCTAACATTCTTGCTCACATAACACCCCACACATTCATCTATACATAGAAATTGGACATGTCCTCGGGGTAACATCTGACTCGTTGGCATTCTTCCGTCATCCACTTACCGGACATCCACTAACACGACGTCCATTTCAAGTATCAACAGTAACATGTGTCAATGGTGAAACACAAACCTATCCCGGTATACCAGGTCCATTGGTAATGCAAGAAGGACGACATGAAGGTACTGGCAATCGATACTTTGAGGTAGTAACGCCCACAGTCCAACGTGTCGTTCGGAATCATTTCAATTGTGATAGGATGAAGGGTGCTAGACTTGAGAATCAACCAACGAGTTCAGACTGCTTTGGTAGTCATTGGGATGAAATGTTACACTATACCGAAATTATGGGTGCAGTATTTAGTCAGGGAGTGAATATACTAAGTCCATTGACATTGGCATATCTTGAAGATTCGGGATGGTATCGTGCTAATTATGAAAGTGAGTATGTACACATAAGTCAATTCGGACATAATGCTGGATGTGACTTTGTTGAAACGAATTGTATCGATTCAAATGGTAATGTACCCGAGGTTTTTCAGGAACAGTTTTGCAATACTCCCATATCTATATCATCATCGGGGTTGATTGACACACAGTCATCGACACAAACATGCGATCCGACACATACGCAAAAGTCATATTGTGATTATGTCGATACTAATGAAATTGTTGCCATTGGAGCTCAGGGTAAGATACTTGAACCTGCCCCACCCAAGTATCAATATATAGAAGATAAGCCCAATATGCGTCCATATGTCTTCACGAATGCGGACTTTTGTCCGGTACCACACTTGGATCCACAGAGTTGTTTGGAATTTGGTGGAAGACAACCCTCGAGTGAACAAACTGGAGCGGGCGAGACATATGGTGCCAATTCAAGATGTATTGAAACAGATGGATCACGAAGATATAGTTTGTGTCTACAGACACGATGTAATGCTAGTATTGGCAAGGTTCAGATCGTTGCCGGTGGACAGCTACGAACGTGTGAATATGACGGAGAGGTTCATTCCAATGTCTATGGTGATATACGTATAAAGTGCCCAAAGGCAGCACTAGTCTGTCCTGATCTATTCTGCCCTTCCAACTGTGCTGGTAGAGGTGAATGTAGATATCGATCAGATCTCGGAGATGATGATGATGATTGGCTTGATATGTCAAACCCCGCACCAGCACAATGTGTTTGCAACTCAGAAGATGATACCACTGCGGGATGTTACAACACGGAACTAACATTCCCGGCAGTGTATGGATTCACATATGAAAGCCCGAACAAGGCAAATAAGACACTCTTCTTGATCATTGTTGGGTCGTTGATAGCAGGGTTGGCATTAATGTTTGTTGCTGTCAGACAGTATAAAGCGAGACAGAATGTTTTTCTCTAAATATAAATATATATGTCAATAGGAGTGTGCTGCACTGGCTGTTTTAAAAGGATACCGATGAGAATGAAGATGAAGCATGATACTGTACTGTCAATACCATACCTAGAGTATCTATGGAACTGACTGGCCCACTACTTCCATGAATAAGCATGAATCTATGAGGTCATTGTTTAGGCAAAGTTGAGTGCAAAATGGCCGTCAAAGATACTGTGTCTGAAATATTGTCTACTAATTTTGTGAACGGCAAACACCTTCTACTCCATGCATCTCCACTTTATCTTTCCTATATCGTATCCATTAGTAGAGAGGCCAATAGTCCGTTCATTGTTGATTTTGTCCTCGTAGTAGCTAGGATTGTACTCGATTGATGTTAGAGAGGCCAATAGTCCGTTCATTGCTGATTTTATCTTCTGTAGTAGCGAGGTTGTAAACGTTGATGTTCAACCTCAACCTCATTGCAATGAACATATGCTCATAAAATTTATATATATCACCATTATCAAAGGAATATAATATACCCTACCATCCACTTCCCCCTATCATCTTTCTAATAAATATTTCCAATCATCAACACACTGTATATTACTCTCCACAACAATGAAGCTCTCAGATATCCTCCCAGTATTCCTAGCCATTTCATCTGTCACCAACACTGTCGACGCCCAGTGTTCATATATGAACGCTCGTCGTTTGAATAGTAGAGGTAGCAGAGTATCACGTAATCTCCAGGAAGAAGAAGACGAGTTTGAAAGTCCATTTACATATGGTCGCATGGTAAACACCTCAGTGGTCGCGTCGTATAAATCACCTACAGTATCTGACATCATCATTGCTGGAAATGGTTATATGAATAGTTCCGTGCGTGATACTGGGTTTGACTTTCGTCGAATTAGAACGGGCGGCAATTTCCTTTTCTTCGATAGAAATGGCAATATCACAGGTACTTCAACTACATCTTTAGTTGTAAATCGAGCTACATCTTCAGTTATCGCAGGGCAGGCGGGGTATACCTATGCTGGACAGCTGCTGTCACATGATATGAACAAAGATCAGACTTCTGTAATGGGAGAGCCTATTGATCCTGAATCGATTATGAACGAAAACACACCCTATGTGGATTTGGATACCATTTACAACTTTACGGGCAAAACACCAGCTCTTGTACCACTGCCAGGTGATGGGAGATTGGTGTTTGAATTTGCACAGACAGAAGATGGATATTGGACAGATTTTCCTCGTAATAGCGATGGCACAGCCAATATACCAGACCCTCGTAATGACAACCAAGTTCTTCTTGCTGGTATCTTGAAGGTATGTGGAGTATGTGGTGTCTTATCTTGTATGTTATGCTGCTGTTCAAAGAATACTATCTAACCTGTACTGGATATCACATTCATTTCTTGATCTTCTTTATCAATCCTTTCCAGGTGCTCATGTTAGCCCACAATCAATTGATGATCTTTGAAGATATGAACTTTGAAGAAGCCAGGAGTGAGATGGAACATACTTGGAGAAGCATTGTTAGATATGACCTCATGCCCAATCTATTTGATAATGATGTGATTGCTGAGGTATTTGCCAACAATTATACCAAGAATTTGTATACTGGTGATATTGCAGCTGAGAATCGAATGCCTGTTGAATACTCAGCTGCAGCCTATCGCACATTCCACTCCAGACTTAATGGGGCCTACCAAACCCAAGGCAATGGGCGATTTTGGAGTGTAAGTTTGTTTGCTCTCATCTTGACTTTGTTGCCTTCGCTTCACAATGAATCTAATATTGTCCCGTCTAAATCACAGGTCTTTCCAGATATTAATACACCCCGTGACCAGTCGCTGATGGGAGGCAAACAAGTACCATCAGGCCAGGATATTGAATGGACATGCTTCTTCGGATCGGGCTTTGATTGTAATGGATCCAATGCAACTAATCCTGCAGGGAGTCCTCCAAACAGTGGTCGGAAACTAGGTGAGTACAATATGATTTCTCATGACTAGCTCTCTCATTAGTGATGGGGTATCTGATACATTGTTTACACTCCTCTCTCAAGATGTATCATATGAGGGTGTTCTCACCAAAATGCCAACCGACGGACCTGGCGTTCCAGACACCCAAACTCAAATCGCAAATGGTTTGGATGGTGTCGAGTACGGCCTCACAGGAGAAGATTTCAAGCTTACAGATAGAAATACAGGTCAAGAAACCCCGGTAGCAAACCTGGCAACTATTGACCTCGCGAGATCCGAGACGGTCAAAGTCCCTGGCGGCGTAGCTTTTGCTACATATGCCAAAGAAACGTTAGGACTGAATATTACAGTCTACACAATCCAGGACATGGCAGACAGTCCAATGGGACTTCCAGCCGAGTATTACCCCAGTGCTGGCCGCCCCTTTTATGCATCTCCCTTACCAACTGATGTGCCCCTTGAAATATATCTTCTCCATGAATCAATGGAAGAACAAGATGGCCTAGCCTTGGGAAGATTGGGGTCATATATTTGTGTTGAGACTCTCGCTCATTTCCTTGATGCGCCCGGTAATAACGATACCTGGGTATCAACAATGACTAATTCAAGTGAAGTGACATTCATGGATGTAGTCGAATGGATTGGAGATGAGAATGAACAGTATGGAGGTGGTTGGGCTTGGGGTCCTGAATACGAAGAACCGATTGACGTCACTTTCAACTTCTGTGGTCAATCATGTGATTTGCAAGAGTCGCTCCAAGAGGTAACGGGCTTCGCCAACAGGGGTGTTACAACCATTAGCCCTGACGATGATAATGAGGAAGAAGGTTGTAGTGTCGTTTCGGACTTGACTGCAGCATCTAACCTCTTTGATAGGCAGTTACAATCAGGATTCAGTGGGACTTGCAAGTTGGAAGTTTGTGTCAATGACGAGGAAAATCGATTTGCTGAGGATTGCAAGATGGTATCTGTGACGTTCGAATGTGATACCTTTTCCACCGATTGCACGGTATAAGCATGGTATAAGATTAATTGAAGGGAGATGGTGGTGCCGACTTGGAAACTCAAGATATGAATAAACATGAGATGAAAGTCAATATGGCATGAATGATTGTTTAGTATGTGTGAATGTGAAGCCCAAGGATTAGAAGAAACACATGGAATAAATAGTTACTAGATAACCTAGTAGAATGAACCTGAATGTTTCGTCACTCGATGGTCATGTAAATTATTAGTAGTCATACTTTTTAAAATATTACTGGTTTTAATGCATTTTTGAACAGCTCTTATGCTTCCTGATTATTCTGATATGTCAAACAAGTTCTAACTTTGAATATTGACCGAGATATGACCACTTATATATTTCAACTTTGGCCGAGCTCAAACCTCAAACCTGAACATTTCGTCACCTAACAAACTACTAAGTAAACCTATGAGGTATCCTTTAAACTATATGGTGTCCTACGTATACTGGGTTCCCGTAAAGGTCTAAACGGCCGACGAAATGACGAAATACACCATATATACCCTAAATATGGGTCTAAGAGACGCCATACACAAAAATGGGTGACTTTTATTGCATTTTTGAGCTTCTCTAAGCAAGTAGAATCATTTTGGTATATCAAACGACTTATAGGTAGCGATATTTGAGTAGGAAAAAAACATTCATTTATGCTATTATTTTGTAGCAGTTTGTTAGTAGAGCTCCAAATATGTGTGACGAAATTTAATTCAGGTGACGAAATCGTTCAGGTTGCTTCTACCGTTTGATAAGAAGATAAGGTATGTGTGCATAAGATACGTGTCTCAAAATCTCATGTTAGCCTTTCAAACAATATCAGCTATTTAGCTACTCTAGCTTCAACGTCTCTAATCAATTAACAATCATGCCATCACTAAACTACTCTTCTAGTATATCATCTCTACCATCAAGGGCGGTAGTAGTAGTTATATTAGCATTATTATCCTCATCTCAGATATCTGGATTTTTAACTTCACAAACACCTTCAACAAAAATAATTGATGTCTCACACTCATGTCAAATAACAGCAACTATACCGTTTCAACAATTGCAACAACAACATAACAGATGTTATAAATCATCATCAGTATTATATATGGCAGACAATTTAGATGATTTTGATGATGATCTATTATCAGACTCTGAAGAAGAACCATTGAATAATGTCGATGATATAGGTAGTCGGGCAGTTGCAAATACAGGATTAAGTAGTGGTGGATATCAAACCGAGGGTGGTGTTATTATGCCAGAGGGTGGTGCTAATCCCTGTGTTATTAAGGTGTGTATGTTGTGTGTTTTTTTTATTATATTAAAGTGTTGCAATGAGATATGATATTTTGTAAGATGTGCACTTTTTTCATAATTAATGATTGCCCCCAAACAAATTTCACTCATTGCAAATACACTGCTATAAACATAAAACAATACATAACAGGTATTAGGAGTAGGTGGAGGAGGGGGTAATGCCGTTAATCGAATGATACAAACACGTATCGATGGTGTATCATTCTGGGCAGTTAATACAGATGCACAAGCATTGGCAAAGTCATTAGCACCAAACGTATTAAACATTGGCAGACAAGTCACACGTGGATTAGGTGCCGGTGGCGTACCCGAGGTTGGGAAAGAGTCGGCACTTGAAAATGCAGAGGAGGTTAAACAAATTGTGAAAGATTCTGATATGATATTCATAACTGCTGGGATGGGTGGTGGAACTGGTAGTGGTGCTGGACCTGTTGTTGCTGAAATTGCGAGAGATGCGGGTTGTTTAACTGTTGGTGTTGTTACTAAACCATTTGCATTCGAGGGGAAGAAGCGTATGCAACAGGCTGAATCGGCTATTAAGGAATTACGAAAACATGTTGATACATTGATTGTGGTTAGTAATGACAAATTACTACGGATTGTACCCGAGAATACTCCTGTTACTGATGCATTTTTGGTTGCTGATGACATATTACGACAGGGTGTGGTGGGAATATCGGAGATTATTATCAAAACTGGATTGGTAAATGTTGATTTTGCAGATGTTCGGGCTGTTATGAAGGATGCTGGTACGGCATTAATGGGCGTGGGTACTGGCGTTGGAAGAACACGAGCTACTGATGCTGCAGTGGCGGCAATATCAAGTCCATTACTCGATTTTCCAATCAGTGAAGCCAAGCGTGTTGTATTTAATATTGTTGGAGGGAGTGATCTTGGCTTGTCAGAGATTAATGCAGCAAGTGAAGTGATATATGAGAATGCTCATGAGGATGCGAACATTATATTTGGAGCGTTGATCGATCCAGGTATGGGCGAGGAAGTTAGTATTACAGTTTTGGCATGTGACTTTCGTGAGTTAAAGGATGATACTTCTGAGCCAGTATTGTCGGCTGTTGGGGCAGGACCAGCAGAGGTGGCAAGGAATGGTGACGGGGAATATCGCTCACCAAACTTTTATAAGGATAGGAGAGATATGACACGAAGTCCACTGGGACCCAATGCAAGTGTGGAGGAAACAAGAACGGCGATCACACGAGGATTCAAGAGACCGGGCTTTGAGCCTGACTATCTCGAGAAAGAAAAAGAAGAGAGGAAATCATTCCGCAAACGCAAGGGAGGATTCTTCAGAAGATTATTTGGGGGCGGTGACTAATAACTGCTACTTTGAGAATATAGTATAGTTTTGAGGGGAGAAATACATACATAAAAAGAAGTGGCTTTTAGTGTTCTACGTCAAGTAAAGTCAGGAGGCACAAAAACCCGAGTGTATCAAGTATGATGTATATTTTAAAGGCGGCGCTAGATAATGATAAGTGTTTATAGCGTGTGATATTTATGTTAGCTTATCTGCTCTTTTCTTACTACTTCTAAAGCTTCTTTGGTATCATCATCAGGTATAAACCCAAACCATTTATCTATTGCTCTTTGAGCATCTCTTAAAATACTAATAAGCTCATCTGGGCTTTCAAAGTCATTCTTCTTTTGATATATGTATTCTGCTTTTGCATCATCTAGTGAAGTTTGAAGTTGATTACGATACAAATCCCTTGCATCCAAGTCACTTCTGATAACATCCTTTGCAGTCGGTAGCTTATCTTCTCTAATCAACTTTGACTTCTCTTCTGAAGTTCCAGAGTATTTATATTTGTTGGGGTTGAAGTTTATATTTGTTGTGTATATGTTTAGTGCTCTTCTAACTTCACTTGCTCCTTCTCTGGCTTTCTCAGCTTTGACCAATCTATTCCACGAGCGTCGTTCTCCTACGAGCTCGCCAACAGGTGCAAAACCAACATCCACATTTTGCTGCTTCCTCTCCTTCTGCTTTTGTTGTGCTACAACTACTTCACCCAATATTGGAGGTAGATTATTATATGCATCGCCTCTAGTGACTTTTGGATCTTTGTTGGATATGAATGATGGAGGAGATAATAAAAGATTATCCAACTTTTGTATTGTTTCTTCTGATTTTGATGCACTATTGAGTTGCTCTGCAATTGCTAATGTTTGATAAACATATACTCCTACTCTAGCCGCCGGTAATAGGTACTCTAAATCGGCACGAGGTTGGTTATTACCACTACCATCTTCTTTTGGTATTCCCATCGGCTGTGCTAGATATAGTTCTCTATCCTCATCAACTGCAATAGCGGGTTTTAATATTGCAATCGATGGAAGTACACAAGTTGTGCTCGTCAAGAATGCTCGGCGTGTACTATCACATGCCAAAAGTATGAAAGATAGAGGAAGGTGCATCGTGGTCTAAAGATTCACTTATACTATATGCTAATCATCCACTACTGCATAAGCCCGCGCGCCCTTCCTTGAGTTGCAACAACAAAAACAATAGGAAAAAATCACATGGTCCCGTGACTTTCACTTGGTGGTCACAGGACAATACCAAGTAAACAACAAAATGTTTCCAGCCACATACAAGTAAGAGGGGGTAGCAATAAAAATATTGTATTAGATTACCACTCCTCTCCTCAAGAGTGAGTGTAATTTCTGTGTAAACCCTCTCTAGTAGCTCAACTAAATGCCTCCTCAAATCTCATGTATGCTCATCCTCTCTCTTCTTATATTTCACTCTTATCTCCCTGACTCATAGAACAAAATATTCAACTCCACACCAACGTTCACGCATAACATAGACTCCTCAATACACATACATATACATCATTTGTACCCCACTAAATTTCTTTTACTTCCCTCTACATAGCTCATTTCTTTTCGACCTTAAAATCCTTAAATTTCTTAGTGAATGTAATACCTTCCTCACTATTACATAGCCCACGTTCTTCTGCAGCCTCTATCCAATACGCCTTCTTCCCCCGAGTTAATCCCTTGGATTGCTTCAGACGGACATACTCATCCTTAATCTCTTGAGAGATGAACGGACATTGTCTGTAATATGATATGAACACAAGAGAGATAAGAAAAGAGTTAGAGGGCACTGCAATCCAAAAAAGCGAATGCATACAGTCTACACACCCGAAAACTTACACAATATGATCTCGCTGGAATCGAATATTACTCAAATATATCCTATCAAGCCTCCTAGGATAGACCGCTGCCTTATCCGCTCGTTCATCAGGCTTGACATGCTTACACCACTTACATCTAAACCCAACAGTATTATTATACCGAACTAATCGTGACTCGCTACGATCTTCTGACTTCTCATTAGCACCAACAACGAATCCTTCCCATATATCACGTCGGACGAGGATATGTACTTGATTAATATGTTCCTCATCACCTTCTCTGTGTAGACTGAACACTTTATTATTCTTCAATGCCTTCTTCGAAACGCCGGCATATGTTGGTGGAGCCATTGTCTTGACTGTACGGCTAATCTTCTCGCTACTACCCGTCTTGACATACCTTTGTTTCTTCACTAGCTTCTTCTTCTCTTCCTTTTGTGTCTTTGACCCCTTTGGTCGTCCTCGTCCGACCGTCTTCTTTGTTGTTGCTGCTGCAGGCGGTTTTGGACTGCTCTTCTTCGTTGCAGTTGTTGTAGCCTTGATCTTGATCCTTGTCGTTCCACCACTCTTCTTCTTCTTCGTTGGGGTTGGCTCATAATCATCATCGTCTTCCTTGGATGACGAATAGTCCTCCTCCTCGTCATTATCAGAGTCCAACTCATCATCATCCGAGTCGAAATTGACTGATCGTTTCTTCTTCTTCTTCTTGATAGGTGTAGCAGCCTTTTTCTTCCTCTCGGCAGAAGCGGCAAGTACGTCCAATGACTTGCCGGCCTTACCCCGTTTACCCAAGCTAATCTTACTTGGGCTCTTGAGATCCTCTTCCTCAGTCTTGAGTGGTGCAAACGTGACAGTATTACTCTTACTTGACAATCCTCCACCGCCGCTGCTTCCTCCCTTGCCACTCCATTTCAACCCACCTGGACTCATTATACTTGAAACATTCCGTAAACTGCCCGCCGCCATAGACGAAGACGACGATGATGGATCAGTAGTAGCTCCTCCTAACAACTCCTCCTCCCAAGATTGTGCCGCACCCAATTCATCAGGACCCCAATTAAACAATGCCAATTCATCCATGCCGGGTGTCCGGGGCGTACGTGGCGTTTGTAATGAGTTGGGATGGGATAATATACCCATCTTGGCATAGGGATGTGATCCACCGGGTGTACGGGGTGTTTGTAATGAGTTTGGATGTGCCATTATACTGTTGCTTGAATTGTTCGACGTACGGGGAGTAGTACATGGTGGTGGTTGTGCTTGTTGTTGTGTACCATTTGTAAATTCTTCAGTATAACGAGGCGTGGGTGGTGGATTGAATGATTTCAATCGACGGGGTGAGGTACGTGTTGCAACTGTTGCTGTACCTCCATTATTGCCAAGATTGGTTGGTGAACTTGGGACAGAAGTACGGTTGGGATTACGTGTACGAGAGTTTGTTACTACCACTCCGGCTGTCATACTGAAGAGTGGTGACTTCTTGACTTCTGAACTGTTGGAGGTTGTTGCAACATCAGCTTCCTTTTCTTGAGTAGAGCTTGCCCGTGCCACTGCACTCTCTTTACTTTTCAAACTTGCGGGTGTCTGTGCTACCACTTCATCCTCAATCCCTACACCCTTCTCTTCCTTACCCTCATTATCCGCTTTCAAGCCCACACTCTTAACTTCAATCTTCTCACTATTCCCTTCAGCTGTCTTATTCTTCTTATTAATAGCCTTAGCCTTCTGCTGCTTCTGCTGTGATTCAATAATCATATTCAACTTACTACACTTGGTACAATTATCACCAATTGTTGGCATACCCACTGCACAATCTGCACATTTTCTTTTAGTATTATTGTTATTAGCATCCAATGTTATGGGTGATGTTTTTACGATGCCAACGTTTATACGCCATGTTGGTGTTAGTTTTGCTTCTCCCTTCTCGGCCTTATTAGCGGCAGTTGAGGATGTGGCTGAGGATGTAGTAAATGAAGTATCAGTGGTTGATGATGATGACGACGGCGGCGGTGCCTTACGTCGAGGTGGCGGTGTGTATGTTGATGGACGTAAACATAATCGTTTCTTTGTAGTCCTTGTTTTAGCTGCTGATATTGATGGTGCGTCAGACGGCGCTGCCTTCTCCTCTTCTTCTTCATTGTAATTCAAACTACAACGCTTCTTATTATTTGTTGACGCAGCTTCACTTGTTAATTTACTAGTAGACTTCACTGGACTGAATAATTCAGCTAAACTTCTCATACTACCCCCGCTTAGTATTTGTCCGGCTATTATACCCCCTTCTTCTTCTTCTTCTTCTCCTCCTTTATTGTCATTGGTTGATTTTGTTGGAGTTTTATTTTTTGTAGTGGGTGATGGTGGGAATACCGCGCGTGATTTAGTAGTAGATTGTATTGATGCAGCGGCCTCCATTGCAGCTAATGAGTTGCGTGTAGTTCGTCTACCACGGGCAGGTGTGGAGGGTGTCATTGTTCTGTATGTGTGTAGAGTTGGAGAGTTATGACGGGTTCGCTTGATTGCCAATGACGATTTGATTGGAGATTATTAGAGAGGATATACTGGCGACGACTCTCGGTTTCCTTCAAGAATATATTATTGCAATTCTCCTGAGCATATGGTGAGCAATCTAATCTTCTGTGGCGGCACCGCTATTCACTAACATCAACTATTCAAACCTACAAGACTCTTCTCCTTTTGTTTAAAATGGTGGGTACGAAAGCGATAGACGCGGCAATCGAAAGGCGGTATCCTTTTATGAGAGTGTGAGTAGTGTGTTAGTTTTGTTAGTTGTTGCAATGCAATACCTATCGTTGGTCTTATCAATTACCTAGTACACCCCAAACCAAAATAAAACAATGCCAAGAGGACGTAAAAGAGCAGCAGACGGCAGCGCAGCCACTACTTCTGTAAGTGGAACTGTTGTTATTCCCGGCGGAGGTACACAAGCTGATATAACTAAACTTTCACATACCTTATCCTTACCAACAAATACAATTACTGCTATTATGTCATGTTCTGGACAGGGTATTAGTCGTCGTAGTACTGCTGGTGCTGGTGGAAGTTCACAGGAGTCTAATCCTGCAGTGGCTGCAATGGATCCAGCGATGATGAATGTGTGGGGTGATTTCATGGCGGATACTTCAGAATTTACTGCTAAACCAGTCGCTTCTTCTGATGGTGCACCCAAGGAGGAATCTAAACCTGCAGCTGCTACTAAAACGGCAGAAAGTGCATCATCTGGACCACGTAGTTATAATTTACCAATCATGCCTCGTATGAACCTTACTTCATCGGGTAAGAAGAAGAGTGGTGATAGCAATGATAACGTCCCAACTCCTGGATTATTGGCACAGACTGGTACACTTGATGCTTCTGTGTAAGTTTATAGTATTTTAGTTGTGTTGTGTTTGTTTAGTTTATTAGTTTGTGCTTATTTTGTTGTATATACTTTACTTTTTGACCTATAAATTTTATACTCACATCTTGTGCTCATCTAACTCTCTCCATCAAACATATAAATACAAATTACAATAGTCCTGGTCGGTCAGCAATCTCCAAGGATCCACAATCACACGAATTATTATGTCCAACAGTAATCTTCCCATCAATCTTTGGTAAGAATACGAAAATTGCCTTCATTGCCACCTCGCCCACAGCCTGTCATTCCATTGCAATTACAACGGATGGTAAGGCATACGGCTGGGGACGTAATGAAACAGGCCAGTTAGGATTAGGATACTCCTCGGCAGTAGTACCCACACCTACATTAATTACTGTTAGTGATGATACCTCTATTAAGTTTGTTGGTGGAGGCGTTGGTAAGTATCATACGGTATTAGTTGGTGATAATGGATTGGCCTATGCTAGTGGAGGCAATTTATGTGGACAACTTGGTATTAATAACATGGGTAATAAGGGTATTGATAAGTTTCGTAAATGTTCAGTCGTTGGACAGTTAAGTGCCGAGGATGAAGATGAGAGTGATGGTGTTGGTAATGTCAAGATTGTTCAGGTATGTACCTATAATGTGTGTAGATTCTTTCTATTTTGTGTATTTGTTGAATTTCTTACTCACTTGTGTCCGTTTCATGTTGTAGGCATCGTGTGGTGAAAACATCTCAGCTTTACTATCATCTACTGGACATTTATATACTACTGGTTCAGCGGAGTTTGGACAGCTAGGTAATGGCGAGACGGGAGAGTATATCGTCACAGCAGGCAAGACAGGTTTTGCCAATTGTGCCAAATTCATTCGTCGATCCATGTTTGTTCAGAGTGAGGCAGACCGCGATGGTGTACTTAGTAACTCGTTGACATCTGGTGCTATGGATTCACAGGGCAAAGTCAAGTGTGTCTCGTTGGAAGATTCAGGTCAGATTGCTTTGGGTAGCATCAGTTGTGGTAAGAATCATATCATTGCCGTGGAAGCATCATCAGAGGGTGCATCACATGTCCCACGAGTATTCAGTTTTGGATGTGGTGACTACGGGTGTTTGGGACATGGCATTCAAGCAGATGAATATATACCCCGAATGATTGGTGCTTTCCAGGGTCCTATATTTGCGAATAATCATCCAGTATCGGCTGTGGCTGGAAGTAATTGCTCAGTTGTATTGACAAAGCATGGACACGCCTATTACATGGGTAAGCACAAAACGGCTGGTGAGGCAACGATGCGCCCTACTCTTGTTGATGCCCTAGCTAATAATGGGCATGTCATTGAGGCTATCGGCGCTGGTAGTCAAACAGTCTTTTGTGCAACGAAGAGTGGTGTTACTGTTTCTTGGGGTAATGGCTCACATGGCGAGTTGGGCTTTGGAGCAGGTGAGAAGAAAAGTTCATCCAAGCCTGAGTTTGTTAGTGGATTGGATTCATGTTTGGTAACTAGTGTCGCATGTGGGATGGGACATACCCTATTCATTGTTCGTAATGAAGATGCAGAGGATGCCAAGGCATTGAAGAAAGTCCCTACCTTGGAGGAAGCTGATGTTGCTGGCTTTGTTGATGAGATCAAGGATAAGGCCGTAGAAGAAGCTGATCAGCCAAAGAAGAAGAAGGGTCGACCCTCTAGTGGTAAATGAGTAGTGAAACACTGCATACTTTTCCATCATGTTAAGGAGAGAACTGAAACTAATAATCTAGTTTTGCATTGAAACAGAATAAAATTATCCAGGCTACGAAGAAGGCTAGAGCTCTATCTTGGGTGGCTAATTTTTGATTTGCATTTTGTTTTGTCTCACTCACTTTATTGTAATTGGGAGTCTTTGATAACTTAATGGGAAATGTTGATTGAGATAGTGCTTAGAGATACGATGATAAGTATGCGATTGTGATTAGGAGTTGTTAGATAGAGGTATCAGATAGATGAAAGAAGCCTGCAGCTGCCGCGTAACAATCTAGTGTATGTAACGCTGAAGCTTTATTCGGTATATGTAATAAGTATGCCGTTAGCTATTTCAATTCTCGAGATGGGCGGGGGCTACCTCCCCTTTTTCTCAAGGATACCGCTCCATTTTATTTTTACCTCTTATACTTGAAATACTAATAGGGAGTCCTTAGAATTCAGTTTTTTTCATCTCATCTCATTAACAACCAGATTAATCACCTTCCTATCACCTCTACTAATATACCTTCATCATGGCGATCGTAAGTCCGCACCTCTTTGGTGTTGTTGGATAGTTTCTACTATCCATTTTAGGCGCTCTATGCGCAAGGCTGTCGTTTGATGAGCAAGCAGATCGAATGGGATGAGGACCCCATCATTTACCACCACATGATGTGTTGCAATGCCCTACTAAGGCGTATGCAGACTCATTGCAATCCTATCAAGCTCTTTATTCTCTATTTCTAAGTGTCGGTAATCGACTCAAGTGAAGCAGTGATAATTAGTGGATGCTTTTGTGGTGGTTTGTGCACATCATATGCACATATGATGTGTTCACATTCTGGTTGGATAGACCTCTCCCTTCCTCTGCTTGCTCGGATGACTACGGCAAGTATTTCATGTATAATGTGTGTCTAACCCTCTTTACATCATATACTACTCGTTTCATACTAACAGGGAAAGAATAAGAGACTTACAAAGTCCAAGAAGGGCGGTAAGAAGAAGGCAGTCGACCCCTTCCTCAAGAAAGAATGGTACAAGCTAATTGCACCATCCATCTTTGCCCAGAAGGAATGTGGTAAGACTATCATTACCAAGACACAGGGTACCAAGATTGCTTCCGATGGACTTAAGGGACGTGTTATTGAATTGTCACTTGCCGATCTTAACAACAATGAGGCAATGAGTTACCGTAAGGTTAAGCTTTGTGTTGAGGATGTTCAGGGATTCAACTGTCTTTTGAACTTCCACGGTATGGACATGACACGTGATAAGTTGTGCTCCTTGATCAAGAAGAAGCAGAGTATCATCGAGGCTAATGTTGATGCCCGTACTACTGACGGATACATTGTCCGTATGTTCTGCATTGCTTTCACCAAGAAGCAGGATGATCAACTCAAGGAAACATGTTATGCCAAGTCTGCTAAGTCCAAGGCTATCCGCGGTAAGATGGTTAACACCATGTCTGCCTTAGCTGGCAAGGGTGACCTCAAGACTTTGGTCAAGGCCTTAATTGCTGGAACTACCGGTGAAGAAATTGAAAGGGAGGCATCCTCCATCTTCCCAATCAAGGATTGTTACATCCGCAAGGTCAAGGTAATCAAAAAGCCCAAGTTCGATGTTACGGCATTGATGGAATGGCACAATGATGACGGCCAGGATGTTGGCGCTAACGTTGCCCCAGCAGTTGCTGAGGAGACTGTCGCTGGCAGTGGTGGACGTCTTTAAGTATGTAGTGTGTTAAGCACTTTTTAAAGGCAGGTCTATCTCTACTCTTCATACTTTGTAAACTAAATCTATTTACTAACTATAGCTACTAGAATAAGTATATTCTGTATTTATGTAGATGTATCACTTTACAGGTATTACTTACTCTCGCTATCACTCCTCCTTATCATCACTCTTCATTCACCACACATAGTCTATGTAGGCTACCCACCAAAATAAAAGGATACCTACCAAAGATCCAAAAGATCTGAATATCGGCTATCGTAACTAATAATAAGATAGAGATAGGGGAGTATATTGTATCAAGGCATCAGGCATCAGGAGACTCTTTACTGATGGGTGAACTCCGACAACGACGACGACGGAAGAATACTTCATCGGCAGTGGCGGAGGTAGGGTTGAATGCATCTGATACTAAGAAAAGTCATTTCTCA